>Ga0208767_1000076_pt1 | contig 58720 bp, 73 predicted proteins | sample VirMetDEL_Mar_21_FD_184514 | JGI IMG/M metagenome (GOLD analysis project Ga0208767, IMG submission 184514) | Aqueous microbial communities from the Delaware River and Bay under freshwater to marine salinity gradient to study organic matter... | ecosystem: Environmental > Aquatic > Marine >...
GTCAAGTTAATTCTAACTATGGAGCTCAATGGGAAAGACGTGGTCAATTAGACAAAGTTATAAAAATGCTAAGACGTAACCCAGACACTAGGCAAGCTACGATATCTATATATGATGGCAAAGAAATCGATCAATATAAATATGATACCCCTTGTACTTATGCAATACAGTTCACTGTTGTAAACGATAAACTGAATATGTGTGTGACGATGCGATCTAACGATCTCTGGTACGGTTTCTGCAATGATCAGTATTGTTTTGCAAGACTGCAACAGATGGTATCAGAGGAGACAGATTATGAACTAGGATATTATTATCATTTTGCACACAACTTACATTTGTATGAAAAAGATTTAGGAAAGTTTTTACCGCAAAAGCCTGATAATCTGCTACAAAGAAAACATGATATATATGGATAAAGAAATAACATATTATTTATACCACATCCCGGGTAAAAAGATTGGTGTAACACGTAATATTAATAAGAGAGTTACACAACAACAGGGATATACCCTAGACGAAATAGAAGTTCTAGATCAAAGCACAGATATCGATTATATATCAAGCCGCGAGTTAGAACTTCAAAAGTCTTACGGCTATAGAGTCGACCTTAAACCTTATAAACAATTATTTAAAATGAAAGTAAACGCAACCGAACAAACCTCAACATTTCCTGTACCATTAGACAAACTTAAAGGTAGACTTATGGATTCACTAGGATTAACATGGGAAACAATCCATGGCAAGTTTGAAGTAACTAAAGAAACAGTAGAATGGATAATGAAAAACGCATCTACGTCTATGTTTAATAAAAATAGATCTTATATATATAATAAAGCTTTTTACGAAGCTTTCTTAAACGAAACTAAAAGCGAAATTCAATCTTTTTATGATCAACTAAAAGATAGACCATCCAAACAAAACGGTCACGCTTGGGTTGAGTCTGATAGGTTTCAATTAATAAGAGATTGGGCTGGATCAAGAGGCTTATATAGTAAAGGTGATACTAAAACTCAATTCTGTAAGTTAATGGAAGAAGCAGGTGAGCTTGGTAGAGCTATACTAAAAGATGATGAAGCTGAATTTGTAGATGCTGTAGGTGATATGGTTGTGGTGTTAACAAACCTAGCTCATTTAAGAGGAGTATCTATTGAACACTGTATTGATTCAGCATATAAAGTTATATCAAACAGAAAAGGTAAAATGGTTAATGGTACATTTGTAAAAGATGAGTGATTATCAACAAACAATGACAGCTATAATAGCCATACAAATCGTAGGCTTTTTAATAATATTTATATGGACAAAAACAGATGACAGAAAAAACAATTAAATTCAGAGACCCAGTAGTTGAAACAGTAGTAGATAAATTTGTAGGTAGATCAGACGTAGGCTTTAAAAAATACGGCCAAACGTTAGATAAAGAACGCAAAACAGGCGTTAAAGACTTAGCAGGTTATTTAAACGATGTACAAGAAGAACTAATGGATGCAATATTATATATTCAAGCAGCTAAAGATGAGCTAACGGAAGCTAAAGACAGAGTTTATGGCAAAAGTATTAACGGTTTACCATATTATGTCTCGGATATTGCGTCGTAAAAAGCGCGGTCCGGTTAGAGCTAAAAAGAAAGTTGTAGATGGTATAGAATTTAAGTCAGGACTTGAAGCATATATGTATAAAGCTTTGAAAGAAGCAGGTATACAGGCAGAGTACGAAGGGGTAAAGTATGAACTTACCCCTTCATTTGACTTTAACAACGAATGTTATGAGCGACAAGGAAATGGAAAGGGCGAGTATAAGAATCGCGGAGGCAAAAAAATACTTAAGATCTCTTATACACCTGATTTTACAGGAACAGGATTTATCATTGAGTGTAAGGGAAGAGCAAACGAATCTTTTCCTATACGTTGGAAACTATTTAAGAAATATGTCAGCGAACGACTTAATAGCGTTACTCTATATAAACCACAAAATCAAAAAGAATGCGACGAAACCGTGAGCCTAATACTTGGGAAAAAAAAGAATTAGCTAGAAAAAAATATGCAGAAAGACAATTAGAAAAATTTATTAAATGGAGTATAGATAACAAAGGTTATCTAAAATACAAAGAACTTATAGAATATGAAAGAAAGTACTCTGCTAGAAATGCAGAAAAAAATAACGGCATTAACTAATGTTGTGCAACACCTAATGCAGGAGATTAATTATTTAAGAGATCTTAGTGTAGGAACATTAGAAACAGTTAAGCTTATGCCTGACTATGAAAACGCAATCAACGCTTTAAAAGCTAAGATGGAGGAAGAAGTTAAACAAAAACAAAAGGAGAAAAAAGATGGAGCTATCGAACAAGATACTAAGTGATGTAACAGTTTATATGAAATATGCAAAATACATCCCTGAATTAAGCCGTAGGGAGACATGGGACGAGTTAGTAACACGTAACATGAATATGCATATTAAAAAATATCCTGAGCTCACAGACGACATTAAAACAACATATAAATTAGTCTATGAAAAAAAGATTTTACCAAGTATGCGATCACTTCAGTTCGGAGGTAAGCCGATTGAAATATCACCTAATCGTGTTTATAATTGCGCTTATTTACCTATCGATCATATTGAATCGTTTAATGAGGTTATGTTTTTATTACTTGGTGGAACCGGAGTTGGATACTCTGTTCAAGATCACCATGTTAAAAAGCTAGAACCAGTAAATAAACCTTATAGTAAAAGAACTAGAAGATTTTTAATAGGTGACTCAATTGAAGGTTGGGCAGATGCTATTAAAGTATTAATGAAATCATATCTTGGTGAAAAAAGAAGTTCACGTGTAGAGTTTGACTACTCTGATATACGCCCTAAGGGTGCAATGTTAGTAACGTCTGGTGGTAAAGCACCTGGACCTCAACCGCTTAAAGAATGTATAGTAAAAATAACAGGAGTTTTAGACTCAAAGGAGGATGGCGATATGCTCTCCACTATAGAAGTACACGATATAGTTTGCCATATTGCAGACGCCGTCTTAGCTGGTGGAATACGTCGAGCAGCTTTGATAAGTCTGTTCTCAGCGGACGACGAGGAGATGATCTCTTGCAAGTCTGGAAATTGGTGGGAAACAAATCCACAAAGAGGAAGAGCGAATAACTCTGCTGTTCTTATGAGACATAAAATAACTAAAGAGTTTTTTATGGACTTATGGAAACGTGTAGAATTATCAGGTGCAGGTGAACCTGGAATATATTTTAATAATGATAAAGACTGGGGTACAAACCCTTGTTGTGAAATAGCTTTACGACCATATCAGTTTTGTAACCTATGTGAAGTAAATGCTAGTGATATTGAATCACAAGAAGATTTAAATAACAGAGTGAAAGCAGCTGCGTTCATAGGAACTTTACAAGCTGGATATACGGACTTTCACTATTTAAGAGACGTATGGAAAGAAACAACAGAAAAAGACGCGTTGATAGGAGTATCGATGACGGGGATAGGATCTGGCACGGTGTTAGGATACGACATGAAGAAAGCCGCTCAATTAGTAAAACGAGAAAACGCAAGAGTCGCGAAAGTGATTGGAATTAATTCTGCAGCTAGATGCACAACCGTAAAGCCTGCTGGGACGACTTCTCTGGCGTTAGGAACTTCATCTGGTATTCATGCATGGCATAATGATTATTATATCCGTAGAGTTAGAGTTGGTAAGAACGAAAGTATATACAAATACTTAGCTACAAACCATCCTGCTTTAATTGAAGATGAGTATTTTAGACCTCACGATACCGCTGTTATTAGTATACCACAAAAAGCACCTGAAGGTTCTATACTTAGAACTGAATCACCATTTCAATTGCTTGAAAGAATAAAACAAGTAGCAACTGAATGGGTTGCGCCTGGTCATAGAAAAGGTAGCAACACTCATAATGTTTCAGCTACGGTTAGTTTAAAAACTGAAGAATGGGAAACAGCTGGAGAGTGGATGTGGGATAACAGGAAACACTATAATGGTTTATCTGTATTACCTTACGACGGTGGAACTTATACACAAGCTCCATTTGAAGATATAACCGAAGGTGAATATATTAACATGTTACAACACTTAACTGATATAAACTTAGAAAATGTTATCGAGACTGAAGACAACACTGATCTTAGTGGTGAGCTTGCTTGTGCTGGTGGTGCTTGTGAAATTACTTAACTAATGGAAGAAGCAAAAGAATATTATAATGAAGTATACAGATCTGGCGGAGCTGGGTCTGTATATCTACTTCCAGCAGAAGAAGTTAAATTTTACTATCCTAATTGGAAAATAGCATATGATTATATAGTAAGAAATAAAGTCAACAGCATAGTAGATTTAGGCTGTGGACCTGGTCATTTTTCAAGTTTGTTTAGTGAATCTAGCACAACAATCAATGCTTATGATTTTTCTGATGAAGCTATTTCACAGGCTAAAAAGCGTAATAAAACTAATAAAAATACTACTTTCCATGTTGAAGATTTAAAAAACACTAACTTAAAAGATAAAGGTACTTTTTTTACTGCTTTTGAATTTTTAGAACATATTGAGTGGGACTTAGATATAATAAGCAAAATTAGTAGTGGATCTACAATAATATTTAGTGTACCAAGTTATGATGCTAAAGGTCATGTAAGATTTTTTAACAATGAAAAAGAAGTAGAAAATAGATATGGTAAATTACTAAATTTAGATTTACTTAATATACATAAGTTTGGTAAACAAAAAATATTTTTATATAAAGGAGAAAGAATATGAGAACTTTATGCATACTTACTATTTACAACGAAATTAAATTCCTTCCTTATAAGCTACAGTACTGTAAAGACAACGATTTAGATCTGTATGTAATAGATAACATGTCTAATGACGGTAGTTGGGAATGGTTACAAGATAATAATATTAAGTCTCATAGATTTGACACTAATGGGATGTTTTATTTGAAAGCTCTTCAAAAGGAAATGGTAAAAACAGTTCATGAAGAAAAACCTGATTGGGCAATTTATAATGGGTGTGATTTATTTCCTTTGGTAAAAGGTAGTTTAGGTAAAAAACTAGAAGAAATAAATAAAGAAGGTTACAACTTAGCTACTATAGATTATTTAATGTTTTGTAACACTGGTGAAGAACGTTCTAATCCTTTTACTACTTATTTTCATTTCCATGGTTTAAGAAGTTTAATGATGATACACAAGTATGATCCTAAATTCGACTACTATGGAGACGCAGTTAAAATTAGTGCGCAAAATAAAATATATAATCTCGAAGGTGTAATGCCTAACTATGGATGTACTAAAACAAAAGAAGAAAGAGATGAAACATATGCTAGAAGAAAAAAAGCTTGGGATGCTGGTGTAACTCTGAAAGGTCATGGTATACACTACAAAGGTGGAAAAGAAATAAATTGGCTATGGGAAAAGGATAAACTAACAGATGTTAGAAATACTAAATATTATGAGTTTATAAAGAACGCTAGTTTCTACAAATAATAAAAGGGAGGTCTTACGGCCTCCCTTTTTGGTTACAGGAACTTTGGGTATGGTGCCCAGTATTAAGTGTTCCTTAAAGAATTATAAAAATCTTTATCTAAACAATGTTTATTAAACCATTCAAAGCTTCCTTGTTTTGTCATCTGAGGATGCTTTGTATTATGTCCACTACCACCGCTTAAACCTATGCCATGTTTAATACCTATAGCTAGCACTTCATTTGTAGGAAAGTATAATCCACCTTTTGTTTGATTATTTTTTGATCTAAATATATGTAGGTCAAACCAAGGGTCATTATCTTTAGGATAAGTAATGTTATAGGGTAATTTTAATAAAGAGCAAAAAGCTGAAGCTCTACCTGGATGCCTCATGTGAAAATTACTTTTAGTGAATATATTATAATAATACGTTTCATAGGCTCCAAATACATCTGGCTTTAAGTCTTCTTGCCAAGCTTTAGTTATCCACTCTATATATTTAGGATGATACCAATCATCATCTTCCCATAGCAAAGCATACTCATGACCGTTTTCTGTAGCTTTTTCTATTCCATATTTGTATCTCTGTGTTAAATCCTTGTCTTTAGATTTAGGTTCATAGTCTACTACTATTACTTCATCAGGTTGTTTTGTTTGAGATTTAATTATATTCCAATATTGATCTTTAAAAACAGGTCTATCTCCTCTTGTAGGCGTTATTAAGCAAAAGCTCACTTTTTCTTTTTATGTTTATTACAAAAACTCCTAGCAGCTTCCTTGCTACCAAATCCCCATTTTTTAAGAGCCATTTTTAAATTACTAGGTTCTCCATTAGGTTTTTTCATACCACCTTTCATACCTCCAAATCTACAGGCAAATTTAATTCTAGCAGGAGCAGTCCCGCTAGTATGTCTCTTACTTAGTGTTTTACCTGTTTCTTTTTTGTGTTTAGCTCGCATTTTTCTATTACGAGCTTCATACCTTGCGTCTACACTTTTTTTCTTAGCCATTACTTTTTCTTTTTCCCTATTTTAACACAGTTATTAACCATTTTTATCTTACCAGATCTAGTTTTTTTACCACTAGGTGATTTCTTCTTACCTTTCGCTACATACCCAGGCCAACAAGTGTTTTTCTTTTTACCTTTCTTTTTTACCATCTGTTAACTCTTTATCTATATCTCTACACCAGTCTCTTAATTCTTTGACTTCGTTTTCTAATCTATTTATATGATCCGTGTGCCAGTCTTGTTTTAAGTCGTATTCTATACGATCTATTACAGCTTCAGGCATTGCTTTAGCTTCAGTTATGTCGTCTTGTAATGTGTAATACATACCTACAAATGATGAGGTAATTATTATTATACTTAATATAGTTTTAATATCTATTTTAAACTCAGTTCCTTCACTTATTTTCATTTCTAATCTTGTAATACGTTTCCAAACTTATCTGTTTTTTGTTTTTTGTACCCGCCTTTTTCAATAGGGTTTCCAAATTTATCTACTTTTTCTTCTTTTGTTTCAACTACAACATTTCCAAACTTATCTTTTTTTACTTTTTCTTTTTTTATTTTATCTGGTTTTAACTCCCATTCACTCCATCCGAGTGCTAAAGCTATACGCATCCACGTAGCAGTTTCCTCCGCGAACGCGCCTTTTAAATTTTGCATTTTAATCATTAACCTATCTAAAGGTACATTAGTAACCGCTGATATTACCTTAGCTGTAGCTTCGTAAGCTGGGTTATCTAATGAAAAACCTTTATCAATCATTTCTTGTCTACGTTTTTTAGAATCAACGTACCATAATGCTGATTTTATTCTTTTTACTTTAGAATCTACTACTGGTGATAAAGCAATTAACTTCCACGCTGCATCTACGTATTCAGGTCTAGACCTTTTACTTCTTTCATATACATCAATAAGTGTGTTTTTAAGGACTGATACGATGTGTCCAGGAATACCTAGTCCTCTAAGTTGAGAATCCATTATACCGTTTGCAACTCTAAATGTTTTTTCGTCTTTAAATTTTTCAATGTCATCTTCCTCGTCATAGTCTCCAAAGCCTAGAGCAAACATTCCTGCGTGCGCTGCCTGAAACCACAGGTTTTGTACTAACCCATAGTATATTATTTTAGAAACATTATCAGCATCATTACCTCTTCTATTAGATATGTCTTGAATAGCTTTCTTTTGTATCCTTACATATTGCATTTGAGTGTTCGCCCAGTTTAAAAATATTCTACCTAAATCACTAGCTTGCTGAGATGATGTTTTATCAGGTCTACTAGATTGTTGTGACTTTTCAGATATAGTTACAAAATCTTCATAAGCTTTTGCTTTAGCTTCTTTCTCGTCAAAGCCTTGGTCAATTAATTCATTAAGCCTATTTCTATAAAAAGTAGCACCACCTGAAGCAATAGCAAAACTATCCATAAATTTAGTGGGTGAATAACCTTTTTCAATAAGATAAGAAACAGCTGCTTTAAATTTGTTCTTAGCGGTTTTAGCAGCATTAGATATTTCACTACCCTGTAAGTCTATAGATAAACCGTTTCTCCTGTCTACCAGGTAATCAGAGTTTATCAACTCCATAAAATCACTCCAATATTGAGGTTGATTAGCAAATGCCTTACCAGCTTTTAATATGTTATTGTTACTCCAATTTAAAAAGTTAGCTGCTGATATACTTTGTAGTAAAGCAGATCTCATATTAAAGAACATTACAACCCCTTGTGCATTGTTCAAGTAATCTAATACTCTTCCAGCAATTCTATTTTGACCAGACAGTCTATTGTTTCCAGATTTCATCCTAGCGAGCATGTTTTCTAGTGCTTCTCTATATCTAGGACCTAACGCTGCTTCTAGTTTATTTAAATTCTTCTCACTAAATATTACATCTACATTCTGTTGCCATTGCTCTAAATACTTTTTTCTATTTACAGTATTTAAACCTTCAAGTATATCGCTAGAAATACCTCCACCTAACCAGCTTTTATCAGGCTTCATGTACTCTCCTTTGTTTACAGCTATTACTTGTTCTGCAAAAGTTCTAAGCTCAAAGTTATCTAGTACGTAGTCATTCACTTCTTTTAAATCAGACTTAGATAAACCAGGTACGTCATAACCAAGTGAATTCCATATAAAAATTCTAGCAGAGTTTTCGTTTGAAAAACCTGTGTCGTTTATTTTTCTAAGATTTTTAGGTACAGCATTAAGATCTTTTCGTAATTTTCTAAAATCGTCCATTACATTTGTTCTAGCTGTCTGCATGTTCATTTCAGCTCTAACATAAGGCATTATTAAATGCTCATTAAACCATTCCATAGCTTGATCACCTGCTTTCCCTTTGCCTAATAATGGATACAGTAGACCTTCAAAGTCTTCAGCGGAGTAAGGATGAATCATACGATTATCTTTACCTTTACCTATCATAGCCGCTTTAGCAGCTGAAAACTCTTTATAACTTTTTATACCAGTCGCGCTTTCTATTATATCATTAAACTGGGTATCTACTTCTTCACTAAATTTAAACTTAGCTTGTTGTACTTTTGACTTAACGTCTATTTGACCTAATGCTTCTTTTACTGCTTTAACGTTTTGAATAGCATCATCTGCAAAGTAGAAATCATTAAATCCATTTGCCGCTTTTTCTACTATCCATCTTGACTTAGCATACGGCGAACCATCACCTAGCCCAGTTATATTTTTTAAAGGTATATTTATTCCTACACCTTTCAAGAATTCATGTATATTTTGAGCGGACTCAGAACTTCTAGCTGTTAATACAAACACGTTGTCAGATCCTCTTTTATTTATTATAGTTCTAGCTAAATCAGCTAGTGGACCTTCACCACCTTCTCTTACAGTATTAAAATCTGTAAAATCCATTTTAGCTCCGTCGCTTACAAGATCTGACCCTTTTTCAGCAAATTCTTCAGCGTTTAATTGACCCTTAGTACCATCAGGCATAGTGTAATTAACTAAATTTTTACTAGTAGCTAGCGTGTCGTCAAAATCAAATACTCTTATTTTTTTAACAGGCGCATTTAAATCTCTAGCATTAGCTAGTGATTCATCTACTGTAGCAGCAAAACCTAAAACTTCGTTAGCGTCCATGCTGCTTTCTTTAAAACCTGTTACTTCGTTGTTTAACGTATTAACGTTTACTTCTCTAGCTTTTTGATAGTCTTCATACAACTTAGCAGCTATTTTTGACTCTTCTACTATTTCACCAGTTTCAATATCTAATAATTCATGAGCAGCTCCTCCTTTAGTATACTCATTTATCCATCTACTAATTGGAGAGTCACCTATCTTATAATCACTAGGCATGCTTTGCTGAAAGAAAGTACCAAAGTTATCATTAAACGAAGTGTGTATTACCCCTACAGTATAGTTTTCTTGTAATTTTTTAAGATCTACTTTTGACTTATCATTTAACACTGCATCAGCAATAGCTAAATTAACAACTAACGCAGGTATACCATGCTCATATTCAAATTGTTTTTTGCCATCAATATTTAACTGTGTAGTAGGTGGGTTAACTGGTAAGTATTTTAATCTAGCTGCAGCACGTATTGGTCCTTTCATGTTTTCACCCATGCCTTTAGCTAGCAAAGCAATATTATCGTTTGTTGCTAAGTTTTCATCAAGTAATTGCTTAGCAGCTTTATAATTATTAACTACAAAATCAAAAGCTCTTTCTGAATCTTCTTTTCTGTCAGCCATTTCTTTTTCAGAAATGTTATTGTTTATCATGTCTTTGCTAACAGCTTGGGTTTGTAATCTTAATGATTCGACTACTTTAACTTCACCACTTTTTAACTTAAACTCAACTGTACCATCTTTCTTTTTAGTCTGATAACTTTCTAGGTTAGGTATAAATCCCTCTAAAAAACCATCAACAAATTCATTTTTATTACCGTATAGCATGGCTCTTTCTCCAGATTTATATCCATCTTCCATCATGCCTTTGTATTGAACGTATGTAGCAGCTAGTTCAAATGGATCTGGATATATTAAATTACCTTTTGCATCTTTAAGTTTCAACATTTGTTGAGCATTTAGATTCATAAAGCTTCTTTGATTCTGTATGTCTGGCCCATACTGATCTAAGTTTTTTCTTAATAAACCGGCTAATGAACCTGTATTAAAAAAGTCTGCATAAGATTTGTTTGTGTTGCTATCTATAATGTCATCTACAAGTTTTTGTACATTTAAGTTTACACCTGGATTTTTCTTTAATTGTCTAGAAAAAGGAGCTAATAATGTATTGAATTTATTAACTACTTTAGTAATCTGAGCTTTTGTCATTGTACCTTCAGGGAAACTTAATTCTACAATAGATCTAATCTGAGGCCTTCTAATTTTAACTTCATTGCTAAACCCATTATTTTCCACAACTGATCTTAGATTGTTTATAAACGCATCCTTATTAGCTATAAACTTATTATAAACGTCTTCTCCTAAACTGTTTTGTAAATCTTCAGAAAACTTAAAACCAGTGCCTCTACCTACAGCTGTAGCGTATTGAGTTAACATCTCAGAACCTAACTGCTTTTTCATATCAGGATTATTAGCAGTTGCTTCTTTAACAAACTTTTCATTTGTTAATACTTCCATCGTGGCGTCTAAACCAAATTGTTTAGACAATATCTTAGCAAGCGCATTATTTCTACCTCTTACTTTAAAAAACTTATTAAAAGTTTCTGAACTAGGGTTAAGCCTTTCGTATAGTTTAGGACCTTGTGTAGTTGTAGCTGTTTTTAAATTACCTGAACCTTCATATACTTTAACTTCAGTGGGGTTTAATACCGTTCTACCAGTTGCTTTATCCATAACAACTTCTTTAGCAAGAATTTTCTCTTTAGATAACCTTTCAAGTGCCACTAAGTCTTCTATCGGAAGTTTACTTAACAAATACGGTCTAGCTTGTTTTAAAAACGAATCATATACTTTTGATTTTACAAATTCTTTTTTTACTAGTTTATCAAACTTACCTGCAAATTTAGATTCTAATTCTGATGTAAAGTTTTTGTATATACCTGCTAGATCACGCTCAGCTTGACGTTTAGTTTCTCCAGTAGGATTTTTATCCATAACTTTTTTAACTTCATCTAGCGTAACCATAGGACCTGGTCCTTCTTTTGTTCTACGTTGATATTCTAAAGTAGGTAAACCTTCTGACAACATCTCAGACGTTCCCTCCATAATAGCATTGTAAAATTCACCACCAGTTTCTATACCTAAATCTTCTCTTAATGTTTTATCTAGTGTTTGGTCTAAAGATTCTTTAGCGGCAATGTTAACAGCTGAACTTAAATCTTGTTTAAAACCTAATTGGTCCCCGTATTTTTTCGTAATTAAATTATGAGCACGCTTTACTTTATTAGGCAGTATTGAAGGGCTCATTAAATAAGCATCAAAATCATTGTTTTTTGTAGGATCAAAGTTTTTAATAGATTTTGTTAATTCAATATTGGCCAGTGAAACTAATTCTTCTTTAGCTTCTTGTAGAGTAAGGCTTTCATAAGGATCTGTATTAAAGTAATTAGCTTTACCAGCTATTTCAATAATGTTGGTTTCATATCCTTTTAGTATTTCATTTAACACAGCTCCTTGCCTAGCTGTACCTAATTCACCTCTGAACAAAAGTTCTGTTTTGTTAACTCGCTCTTTACGATCACTATTTGATTCACCTTTTTTAAACTTAGGTAACACCTGTTTTAAATCTTGAAATTTCTTAGTTAAAGAAGCCGCTTTTTCTTTCCACCCTGTAGGCTTTTCTTTTGCTAATTTTTTTATAGCATCTAATACATCAGCAGCATTTGTAAGCTCTGTTGTTCCTGATAATTTTAAACCAGCATCTTTAAATAAGTCATCAACTACTTTTTTACCTAATGCTTTATCTAAGTCTTTTTTAATCTTTTTAATTTCCTTTTGAGATTCTTGAAATTTAGTTTTAGCATCTTTTATTACTTTAGACTTTTTAAATTCAGTTATACTACTTGAAGTTATTCTACCTTCAGACACTGCTTTACCTAAATCGTATAAATATTTTATAGCTCCATTTTGACCTGCTAAATCTAGTTCAGATTTTTTATTACTTTTGAATATACCGTTAGTTAAAAAACCAAAAGATGAAGACATTAAACCACCTTGGTTATTGTCTAGGTCTATTTTACCTTTACCAACTAATTCTAGAAAGTTCATTACCACTTCATCAGAAGCTTTAAGAGCACCACCTCTTCTCACCTGCATATATTCTAACAGCTTAGGATCATTAGATTTTAAGTAGTTAACTATTTCCTCAGCTAGTGGATCAAAAGCTTTTGAGTCTGTACCTAGTAATTCGTTAAATATACCATGACTAGCTTCATGTGTTGCAACCTTAACATCTCCATTTAATATAGCGTTTTCTCTAAATATTAAACTTTCTGATCTTGCTACTTTACTAGGGTCAAACGTTATTACTCCATCACTATCAAATGTTATATTAACACCATTAGCTTTACCTTCAGCTACTTTATTATTAATACCATTTCTAGCGTCTCTAAATTTACTTTCTAGATTTTGTATTTTTGTTTTCTTTTCGTCTTCAGATAAATCACTATCACGTATATTATCTTTACTTGTAGCATATATATCTTCTAAATATGTAATAGCTTCAGAGTTAGTATCAAATTTAAAATACTTTCTCTTATTCTTAGCGTTGTCTTTAGATATATTATTGAAGTCTTCATCTATTAATTCACCAGTGTACATGCGTTCAGCGAGTTTAGAAACCTGATCGTCTCTAACTTCTCCTTTGCCTTCTTTTTCTAACACTTGCTTTGCTTCAGAAGTTATTCTATCATATCTGGATTTGTCACTAGTTTCAAGTAATGTAAATCTATTTGCAAAATTCTCATTATTCTTCCACGAATCTTTTTTAAATTGAAGTTGGTCGAATTGTCCTTTTAAAGTTTCTAAAAACTCTACATCAGGGTTTTTGTAATCTAAAATTTCATTAGCTACTTTACTTATTTTACCTTGCTGAAGCACTGCATCGTAAAAATTATTAAAAGCACTTTCTTCTGTAGTGTTTCTAATAGCACCAAATTTATTTTGTATAAAAGTGTCTTGTTCAATTTGTAAATTATCTATAGACTCTTGTTGTAACTCTTGATTCTCTTTAGATATTTTATTATTCTTAACTAAATCATCTAGAGCACGTTGTTGATTAATTATATTAGTTTCCTTAACTCTAAAGTCTTCAAAAGTATTATAATCCGTAAACTGTCTTGCTGCTAATCCAGCCATAAAAGGAGTTATTGACATTGCATGACCAAACATTCCCCCAACAAAAGCAGCATGATCAGCGTTTTCTAGTACAGGTTTGCCGTCAATAAAATTCTGTGTTAGTGTTGTACCAAACTCAGCACCAGCTTCTAGTATAGGATCTGTTGCTAAGTGTAAAGAATTTTGCTTTATATATTGCTTCATAGCATTTTTATATGAAAGCATACTTTCTTTACCCATGTTTTTAATAAGATTCTGTCCTCTTTTTAATATAGGAATTGTAGTAAATCTTTCAAATATAGCTTCAGAAGCACCGTAACCTATAGATTGAACAGCTTGTAAAAATTCATTTTTAACTTTACCTGTTATAAATTCTTCTCTATCACCATCTGCCCAATGTTGACCAGCTGAATAAGCTCCAATAGCCCAAGCTCCTTGACCACCAGTTGCCATTAACGTAGCTAATATAGGTATTTGTTTACCTACTTCATTAGCAACAAAAGAACCAAAATTTGAAGCGTTAGAAAAAGCTCCACCTTGTCCGTATTTATTTTTACGAAAGCTTACGGCTTCACCATACTTGCTCTGCACTCCTTCTTTCCATGAAGAGTAATCATCATATTTATCAGCAAAGAAATTATCATATCTTGCCCATGCTTGACCTATTACATCCAGTTCTTCCATCCCAGCTAACTGTAAACCTTCACTAGCTAAAACAGCTCCTAAACCAGGTCCATACTTTCCAATTTTACTAGCTAAGTAACCTACTCCAGCTACTATATCAGTAAAACCTGTACCTAAATAACTCATCGACTGATTCCAAGTATCATATTGTTTACCAAGTAAATGTAAAGCAGCATCATTGTCTCCTACTTCATCTTCTAAATCCCAAACCTTTTGCCTAGTATTAAACATGGCGTTCATTTTGTTTTGTTGAGTCTGTCTTGCTGCTATATATTCATCAAGCGTTTTCTGATTTACTGGTTTACCATTTCTTAAAGTAACTATTTCACTTTCATCGTTTATGATAAAATCTTTATCAGGGTCATTATATATAGATTCAAATGAGTTTACTGCTTGTAGCTCAGGTGCTGCAAGATATTCTTTTAGTTTTACCTCGTTGTTTGCCATTAAACCCATAGCTTCGTCTAAGTTTTTGTCACGTGACACAACGTTATAATACGATGCTAATTGCTGCGTGTAGTTATCATTGTCAGCACTTCTTAAGTAATTTTTTAAGTTGCCTTGTTCAATATTATCAAACTCGCTATTGTAAAATTTTTCTGCTATAGATTGTTTTATTAATTCAGCGGGTACAGGTAGCTGTTTACCAGACGCATCTACATACTGCTTTTTTAATTGCTCTTCCGTGCTTCGCCACATTTCACTTCCAGGCCCTACGTTTTCTTTTCCACCTTTCATGTAAGGATTTTGAGAACCAAAACCGTTATTTAAATTTCTTAAGGCATCTGACAAAGTTGTTACACCACGCATAAGACCAGTTCCTTGTATCCGCGCACTTGATTGACCGCTAGCAACTAGATTTTTAAGTTCTTTAAACTCCTCACTAACTACAAAAGGTAATGGTGTGTCTTTTCCTCCATAAGAAAATGTTTGACCTCTGTTAGGATCTTCAGGAATTAATTCACCTTTTTTTACAAACTTCATAGCACCATCAACCATTATGTTTTGATCGTATGGACTTCTAATCATTTTGACTTCACCAGACTCAGGTATTACAAAGTTTTTAGACCAAGCTTTTAATTCTGCCTCTGCTTCTTTAGTATACGGATTATCTATAGTTGATTGACTAATCCCTTCAGGCAGTGCATTACCTTCTGATGTTGTTTTAATATAATCAGCTATCATAGCTGAGTTAGTTCTAAACAAATTAGGATTGTAACTAAACTTGCCATTTACATCGTAATTACCTATATTGCTCAACAAATCTTGCTGTTCAGGATTTGGTGCTATACCGCCTTTTGAAGGGGCACTATTATCATAAGGTCTATTCAGTAAATACGTTTGTTTGTTTAGTATATTAGATTTCTTAGTATTTAATTTTTCTAAATCTATACCACCATTTTCATTTACAAATTTAGCTATTTTATATTTTTGTTGAGCTAGTAATCTTTGTATTGCTGGGTCAAAACTATCACCTAAAGCCCTACTTTCTATCTCTGTATATATATCTACAGAAGCTGTTTTATCAACGTTGTATAAAGTTATTTTTTCCGCATTAGCATAAACTTGACCTTCCCCATCTTCAGCTAGATCCATATCGTAGTCATCGCCGGTTTTTAGTCTTAGTTCTGATTTTCTACTACTAGGTACTTCAACTGTATAACCTGGGTATTGAGCTTCTAATATAGGTTTTAATAAATTTTTATCTTTTCTAGAGTAATGACGATCTGCATAAAGCCAAGTGTTTTCTGCTTTACGTGTAAAAAGATCATCAATATAAGATGTGCTATTATCTTTTAATCCAACGGCTGCAGATAATGCGTTAGTAGTTTGTTGAGGAAATAATAAAGAGTGTATGCCTTGTGAAACAATTTCAGTTTCAGTCTCTACAGCAGCGTTTGGATTAAGTATATTTAGCTCTTTTGTATTTTGCTTATATTTAAAGTTTTGTTCTGGATTCCAAGAATCACCAACACCATAGTTAGGTAGTGTAGCTACTAAATTATTAGTATAAGATACGTTTCTAAATTGTTCCTTTTGATTTTTGTAATCTTTATCTAATTTTTTTAGTAAATAAGTTTTATTAGGCTTGTTACTTTCTTCTAGTTCTTTTTTCTTTTTTGCATAATTAACTTCAATGTCATTTATAAGATTATCATCACTTTGCTGGGTTATAGATCTATCGTCGACCATATTAGAAAACGAAGATAGATCGGCATTTTCATATATGTTTTGTATAGGATCTATCTTAGTGTCATCAATCTCACCATCTCCAACATTAGCAGTTGCTCCAAAATATTTTCCTAAGAAGTTGTTAAAGTTTTTAGATTCTTCAGTTAGTAGCTCAGGCATAGTAGTTAACTCAGCGTGTAAGTCAGCTACTTTATCTGTAGTATTATAACTATTTACAAACTCGCTAAAAGTCATGTCTTGCGCTATTACGCCATCTCTTCTTAACTTTTCAAATAAATCTCTCATTTATATCTTGCCTATTTTTTTCTTTCCTTGTTCTGTTCCCATTAAATATTGATCTGCATATCCATATCCATAACCTTCATCAAGTATTATAGCTTCTAATGTGCTAGGATCTTTTATTTTGCCGTTTTCAAATTTAACAAAATCTGGGTTAAAACCTCCATATTCTCGCGGCACTGTAGTAGGGTTAATACTACCATCCATTTCAAATGTATACACTTTATTAGGTGATAATGAAAGTTGGCCACTAGTTATAGCGTTGTTAAGTACTCCATTAACACCACCGTATTTTGCTTTTATATCTGCTCCATTCATGTAAATAATATCTTTACCTGTAGATTTAACAGATCTTCCTGCATTCATTCCATCTGCAAACTGTTTTGAAACTTGCTCTGAAGTAGAAGCATTAGCGAATAAATTGCGAACTGATTTTGCGCGATCTGTATATGTATCATATTCTTCTGATGCTGTAGTTAATGTAGCTTGATTGTAACCACCTGTAACTTTATCAATTACTTCTTTTTCTTGTATAGCTTCTACTTTCTGTAAGTCACCATATATTTGACTGTATTTAGTTGCTAAACCTTTTACAGCTAAATCCATTTGGTATTTTTTAAATTCAGTTCTTGATATACTTTTATCACCATCTGTGTTTATCTCTTTAGCCTTTTCGCTTGACAATTCTTTTGTATACTTTTCCCAATCCTCATCATTTACTTCTGTTATAGACCAAGGTGCATTTAAAGATTCTTCTTCACTAATTAAGCCTGATTGACGCATTGTAGCATATGTTTGAAAAAAGCTTGAAGCGTTACTATTTATATCATCTGTCAGAGCTTTATATATATCACTATTTTCATCTTCAGCTGCTGCCATTATTTCATTACCTTTTACGGTTACTTTAGTTTTCCATGTACCGTCTTTTTGGTCTTTAAATTCAATTTTTTCTTTAAAATTGTCAAATAGATTTTCTCTCTTGTTAGTAGTATAAGTAGAATTAGACCAATTACCTATAGCATTTTCAGATTTTATAACGTAGTGGTTTAAATCTCTACCATCTTTCATAAATGCAGCGTTTTGTGCAGTTACATTTCTTGTTTGAACAACACCATCTCTATCTTTATAAGTAAATTCTACCGTCCCGTTTTTCAAGGTTTCAAAACTTACATCTGTTGCTTTATTGGTCGAAAGATTTTGTGCGTCAGATATTCGGTTTTGAGCTAGATAATTAGCATCATCACTTAGAGTACCAATACTATTTGCACCAGATAAATTTGTATTCCTCGCGGATAGTGACCATGCTTTTTGATCACTTGTGCTTGTTTGACTAAATGTACCTATACCTTTTACATCTATATCTGATGCTAGTTTTAGCTGATTAGATTCCTTTTTCATCTGTGCATTACCACCAGAACTATAAGCATCAATTTGCTTATTACTTATAGCGCTTGCTTGAGTACGTCCCCAACTCTCAATAGCGTTGTTGACGTCTGTATTAGCGTTCGTGGCTGACTCAGCTACAGTTTTTTCAAAAGAATAAGAATCTTCTAAAGCTTTAGCTTCTGCCGCTTCGTCTTTCTTTTTCTTTTCAGCTAGTCTAGCTCCCATGTTTTTCATAGACTCTGAAAGACTAGAGGTAAGACTTGATATAGATTGTGTTACCTGCCCAGGTAAAGCACTTAATTTGTATTGAGGTAAGTTAGGTTGTGCCATATTTATTTACTTTTTTTTATCCAAATGCTCCTGATCCAGCTGCTGATCCAGCTACACTTGCTGAACCAGTTACTGCTCCTAAAAACGCAGCGGAAGAAGCATCTTCATAAGCTTGTTGTTGATTTCTAAAATAGTCTGCTTCACTTTGTAATCTATTTATGTCAAACACTTCTCTTTCTTCTTGTATAGCAAATGCTCTTTCTTCTGCTTGTAATGCGCTTTGATCTAGAGCTATACGCTGCTGTTGTAATTGAGCTGCTCCTTGAGCTTGTAATTTTTGATTAGCCGCCTCTTGTTTTTGTATATCAGCAGATATACTTCTTTTTGATTCAGAAGCTGCTCTAGCTAAAGCTGTTGCTGAAGCTGAACCACCTGAAGACGTCATACCTTCCACCATGTTTGCTAAAGCTAAATCGGTTTGTTCCATTTGTATTTTAGCTGATTCTGTTGCGACTCCAAGATTAGCGTATTGATTTGTTAATTGAGATTTTAAAGCTCTAATATCGTCAGCTGTGTTTATTACGTCTTGTCTTCCAGCTATTGCAGCTTCAACTGCTTGTGCTGATTGAGAAACGTCTGTTTCCATATCGTTAGCTTTGCCTTGCATGATTACGCCACCTACTATACCTGCCACTGCTGGTGCTGCTACTGCTGCTACTAATTGCCACATAATTTTATTTTAAGATGATTGTATAAATTTTGAACCTACTGACCATAATTCTTTAGCTCCTCCTGGATCAGTTGTTTCGTCTGTTTGCATTAAAACATTTAATGTATATCCTTTTAAGCCAGAAGAAGTATTGCTAAATAATACTTGGCCGTTTTGTACTAATGATGAGTTTTTTATATTAGCTACATACAAGTTTTCTTTTCTATTGAAGCCAGCTCGCATAGGATAACCGCTAATAGGATCTGTATAAAGTCCTTCGTTATAACTATATATCACACCTGATCCGTCACTATTTACTTCATTTGGAGCAATATCTACACTAGTAGTGTCAGTAGACATTAACCTAACATACCAACCGTTATTACCTTCGTAATTTAATGTTTGAAACACTTTCTTCATAGAAGGAGAAGCATTTATAATAAACTGTATTGAACTCGGGTTTCTTTGATTATAAAACGTATTGTAGTTTTTATCAAGAGTATTTCTATAATGTAAATATAAAGAATGATCAATTGTAGAATAGTAATTACCTTTTAGACTAAACATAAATGAAGGTTTGTAAGTAAAAAAACTTACCCAACCTTTCACAGACTCATCAAAAGACAATGTAGCATAATCAGTACTACTATTTATATAAGTAGGAGTAGGCTGTAATGAAATCGTATAGTACCTACTATGGTTATCCCACCCACCTAATATTCTTGTTTTATAATTATAACTGAAAAGCCCTACTGCAGGAGGTATTATAGCACTATCGACTGTTAAGGTATATCTACCAGCTGGACTACCTAGTACAGGTGTTATAGAAGTAACAATTGTATTTAAATCTATTATGTTGCCACTATCTGATTCATATACTTTACTACCTATTAATACATCACAAAATTCATCTACCATAATTTCAAAAGTAGACTCTGCAGTAAGTGGCGGTTCATCAACAGTAAAATCAATAAACTTTTCTCTAATGTTATTATCTAATGCGGTTAAATTGTCTCTAAAATAATCTTTCATACCATACTCAGATATTTCAGTCAAACCATCGCGAGACAATCTCATTACCGTTGCTCTAACAGGATCTACAAAGTACTTTCTAAAACCAAATTGAGCAAATGATTCTGGGTTTTTACCTATACCATATCTACCTAAATAAGGAACTACTTGACCAATTACTAAATTTTGCGTACTTACGGGTTGTCCTTGACCTTCTGCTGAATATATAGCATCTTTATCTATTAAAGCTTGACTTACTTTATCTTCTTGGAATATGGTTAAGTTTGTTTCTTCGGCAAATAACTTTTGTATACTACCGTAAGACGGATCTAATGATTTTGTAATTGGTTCACCAACAGAAAATACATTAGTTTGATTAATATCAGTTCTTGAATTATAAACGCCAGAGTATATAAGAGAAGCTTGTCTAATGTCTTGGTCTGGCGATTCTTCATTTAGATAAGCTCTAACGCCCTGTGAAACCATTGAGTTATTAAAACCACCTTTAATTCTAGCTTCTTCAATATAGAAATTAGCTGATGATGCTGTGTCTACAACTGCAGCATCTATTGGAAAAGCTGGTTGGCCAAAAGGATTCCAAGGTAACCCAGGCCAAACCGGCTGTGAAGATGTACCTACAGGCGTTCTACTTCTTTCAGCTTTTTTCATCATGAAAGAATTGTAATACTTTACATCTATTATGGTTGCCATATTTATGTTCTTGTTAAAGTTAAATCAATAGTAAGTGTTGGGGAACTAGGTGATAAACCACTACCAGACCTATCAACTGCCTGTAAAATTATCTCAAACTGTACAAAATTAATAAGTTGCCATGTTTGAACACCAGTTTGATAAGTTACCTCTTCAGTTCCTAAATCAAGTAAACCACCAGGTACTTCTTCAGTGACATCTACAGAAAGCCATCCTGTGAGCCCTTTACTATCAATCATACATGTTGGTGAAATTATTACATTATTACCACTGTAGCTAGCTTGAAGAGTGTTTGGATTAGATACAATAGAAAATAAGCTATTTTTATACTCCCCAAATTTCTTAATTTGCCACGACTCTGGATTTCCTGAAGTTATGTAACCTACAGGCCATTCAACTATAGTTTGACCAGGAGCCAGGTATTGTGGCGCTGGCGCGTTTTCACCGTCAATGCATATAGCGCTTATCAACTCCCATTGTATTTCTTCATTTTGTAATGTTGCATCTCCACTACCATTAATACATTGAAAACCATTTAGATTTGGATCAACTGAATTTTTTGGGAAAATATCTCTGGTGCCAAGTGATCCAGGTAGGATAAAAACCATTGTTGGATTGTTGTAAAATCCAGTATAAGTAGGTCTTACATTAGTTATAGATTCACCTGAGAATGTTTGATTTATAGTGGTGCTTCCATTATCTAAAGCTAAAGTGAAATCAAATGTAGTTAAAGAGCTATCTTGACCAACATATGAAGCCCAATTAGACTTTGTTAAAACTTCAAAGCCTCCATTACCATTATCTGATAAAGTAAATTCTGACGTTCTATCATTTTGCTGACCATCTAAAACGCTTATTAAAGAACCGGTGATATTAGGTGATGTTACAGGATCGTTTGCGTTATCAATTAATGTAATAACACTACTAACAGTGTTAACACCTACCTCAGCTTCAGTTAAACTAAAATTAAATGGAGATAGTCTAACAGGGAATGTAGCTGGTAAACCACTAGCTATTGCATTGTTTAACTCACTAACTAGACCAGAACTAGTTGTCTCGTAATATATGTCTAATAGTGATTCAAAAGGCTGAGTTTCTGCTACAGATAAATAAGGAGCAAAACCATGTTGTTCTGAAACACCAATGCCAGTTGACGTACTTAATATGCCTATTAATGGATTATTGCTTGAATTATAAATTACACCTGGAGGTCCAAATGTTATAACGTCTGGTGAAGGAGTGCCATCGACTTCAACGGGTTGGCTAAGAACAACTACTGAGTTAGAACCGTCAGCATAATAAGCTTTAACATATATACCATCACCAGTGAAATATTTTTCAACTCCACCGTCATCTATAATACTTATGACAGCTAAACCAGGTTGTATGTTTTCGTTAAAACCATCTAGATCAACTGTTTCACTCCCAGGTGCTGGGATACTGGTACGAACAGTAGCTGTTGTTTTAAATAGATTTATACCAAGATCAGATAATTCAGATATTTGAGTTACTTTTTCTATGTCAGTTCCAGGGTAAAATTGAGCACTAGCCCATGAAGGATCTTCAAAGTTTGAAACTCTTAAAGATAGTTCAGTACTAGAATTGTAATTGGTTTGAGATGGTCCTACTTCTCTTAAATCCTTAGGAACTTTATTTATGTTATCAGCAAATAAACTAACTGTTGCTTCTACAGAGCTATCAGCGCCGTCTTTATTTATAGTTCCATTTACAATGCCCGGCAAGTATACATTATAATAATCTTGTTCTGTTTGTTTTACTACTATTTTATAACTGTACCATCCAATTAAGTTTGGTTTTATTAAAGGATTATAAACAAAAGTAGCAGAAGTTGCACCTCCCGTTATCGTGATAACATCTCCTCTAACATAACCGGTTCCAGGAGTGTTGATAGTTACTTCTTCTAGAAAACCTGCTCCACAATTACAGTTAACGATATCAACAGTTAAACCAGTTCCTGCACCACTTGTAGTAGTAGCTACGTCAGTTGCGTTAGCATATCCTCCGCCAGGAAATAAATCAGATATAGGACTAGGATTTGTATCAGTAAATAGACCGGGATATCCTACTTGACCAGTTGATTCTGGAATTTGAGCATTAAACTTTACTTGCAACGCATCTCCAGGCCATGAGTCAGCACCACCTATAGTTACAATATTGTTTTCAGAAAAACCTAATGTCTTATATCCATGATATATAGTAGAACCGCTAAACGTAACAGCGGAAGTGGAAGTTTCTTGATCTAAAGAGGAAAGTATAACATCTGAGGTTCTACCGTATCTATCCACTAAAACAATACCTACTTGATAATTTCTATTTTGTTTTAACGTATGATTTTGATATTCTTTCCTAATAGCGTCGTCATTTTCATCTCTTTTCTGGTTAGCAGCAACTTCATAATTTAATGTTCTAACAGATGTATATCCATCTACATAGTTACCATATACTACTCTATTTCCAGTAATTTCTTGAGTAAGAGCTTTTATTGGTACTCTATCGCTAACTCTAGTTATTTCATTTTCTGGTAATGTTTTTGAAGGTCTACGTGATTGATAAGAATAAGAAAGTACATTATCATCTAATGCTGCAAATTTGTCTAATGATATAGTATCAAGTACTTTTAACACGTTTTCGTTATCGTCCTTGTATATTATTTCTATTGATTCTACATGCATTTGAGAATTTAAGCTACTAAAGTTTTCTACATCACTTAAAAATGAAGGACAAGGTATTAATAGTTCTACGTCTGTGACTTTATTTTGAAAAAACTCTACATCTGTATCTTCGTAAGCTTTAACAGTATCTAATATTGTGTCAGAAGTTCCGTCAGGAAGTGTATGTTCTTTGCTTAAAAAGTAACCGTCTTGTTGAGGTATAAAGCATGCTTGTGTAAATGGAGATATTAATGAGTATTCATTGTCATCAAATTTAAATCTATACGCAAATCTTACAAATTTATCTTTTAAATATTGACAATCACCAGGCCAATTAGCATTGTAATCGGGGTTAAGACCTAACTCTATTATTGACACGTTACTAACAGTGTCTACTGCGCCTCCATTTGGCCAGGTTAAAGTTATGGTCCCGCCAGAAGTACCGCTAGTGCCTTGCACTTTACATAAATAGGGTGTACCATCACCACTAGTTAACTTTGCTAATGCTCCTGTCCAATCTAAGTCATTTAAATCTAAGTTTGTATTTTCACCCGCGTTTACGTTAAACGCAACACCTTTGGTTAGAGTAGTAGTTATAGTAGCCGGAAAAGAGTTGTAAGCGGGAAGAAACTCAGTGCAAGTGTCTTTCATGGTTGTTTGAGACTCAACTGTTATTGTTATTTCTGCTTCACCAATTCTAGGAGCTATTTCAATAACATCTCCGTCTTCATATCCAAAACCTTGATTAACTATTTCTAAACCTGTTAATTGCCCAATAGTTGGACCTATAGATACTGCGCTAGTTATTCTAACAGTTAAACCTGTTCCCGATCCTCCAGCTGTAGGAACTACTTCATTTAAATAATTATTATAAGAACTATCTCCAATTCCACCTGGATTACTTATAGAATAATCTACTATATAATCCTTTAATAAAGATATAGGTTCAAAAGGATAATATTTAGCAACGTTTATTTGATCGTCATTAGTATAGTAAGATGGATTAGGTAATCTACCAGGATTAGCTTTATTTATGTTTATTTTTCTAGGTTGATTACGGTTGTCTGTCCAAAATAAAAGATCTTCTAAAAGATTTATATTTTCAATATAATGAGTTAATGAAAAATTTAAAAATTTACCTTCAACAAGTTTTACTTTTTCCTCGGTTTCTATGTTATATCTCCATATATTACATATAGCTTCGTCAGAAGGATAAGAGCTTAATCTATCTGTAGATGTGTCTATGAAGTTAGTTAAAAATAAATATATATCTTTACCTTGTTCATCAACAAAGTAACCAAGTATTTCAACATTACAATCTTCTATATTTAAATCAGTCTCTATTATATTGCCTAATACCGTTTGTAACGTTCCTACATCCGAACCTTCAGATTGACTTACGGATACATTAATAGCTTCTCTATATTCACCATTAGGTAAAAGTCTAGCGTCCAAATCTCTATTCATTTTGGACTTTATAAAAGTGTTCTTGCTTTCAGCCATGTTTAATGTTTAAGCCATTTAGATTTCCCTCTCATTACTTGTACAAATTCATCTAACTTAATATTGCTTAGTCTTATTTTAGCATTTCTAAGAGCTGCATATCTATCTTTTTTGTATCTTTGTACTATATACTCTGGTACGTTTCTTCTTACTGAGGTTAAGCTATATAATATATGTTTATACATAGCTTCTTCAGCCATTTTAGGAACTTTAGTATCTTCATCATATCCTAAACCATCTGATATATATTCTAATACTATAACTCTTTGAGAAAGGTTACTGCTAAAAGAAAACATACCTGTTCTTTCATTTATAGTATACCAACCATTTGCTTGTGCATACTCAGGTTTTTGACCATATAGTCTTCCATACCAGTCTAAAGTAGGATAATATCCCCAATAATCTCCCCAAGGATATTGCTCCCAGTTTTGTTCAAAATTCCATTGTTGATTTTTCCATCTATCTTCCGTTATAGATAAATTAGCTTCTAAATTATTTTCACTATTATCTTGTATAGGTATACCGCCAGTGTCTTGTATAGGTAATTCTGTAGGATTAGTAGTTAGTGTAGTTGGGTATATAATTCTTCTAACACCACCATCGTCAATCCATGATAAGCGTACATAGTTTACATAATCTTGCGGTATAGGTACAGATAAGCTAGGTGGAATAGTTAATTCTTGAGACTTAACACTTCTTAGTGTGTCGTATGAAAACTCTTGCAAACCTCTTTTAGCATGAAATAGCACATCACTCCTTCTAACCCTTGTTATCACATTGTCAGGTCCAACATACGCAGCTAAAAAATTATTTATAATATCACTTAATGGTACATACTCATAACTACCATAGTTTGACTGTACGGCAAAATCCTTTAACTGACACATCATAAAACCACCACTATAATATCCCAATGTCAATACTCTAGTTCCATCAGCGTCTATAACTTTTAAAGTACTATCGTCTACTAACACAGGTGGTGTTCCAAAACTTGCTATGTAATATAGTTCAAAATTAGAAGTAGAATTAGCTATTGTGCCGTTTGGAGCAAGCCTGCTTTGTAACTTAGTATTAAAATCGTTAAATACAAAATCATTTTGACCTGGTGATCCCGTCGACACTGCCACTATATGTTGACCAGAGTAATATTGTGCGTTAGTTTCTTTTATTAGTCCCATTTATCAAGATTTTTCATTTACTTCTTCTTGTTGTATCTTTTGTGATGCTATTTGCACTATTTGTGGATCTCTTATAACTACACCAGCGTAAAATAATATATTAACAACTAATTCAGTATATTCACTATTATCTAATTCAAAATCTACAGATCCAGTAGATGGTACAACTGTGCCTGACGTTCCGGCAGGTGCATAATTAAATTCTCCTAAAGTACCAACTGTATAGGCCCAAACAGGATCCTCTGGTTTTTTAATATAACTTATTTCTATAGGAGTTTCACCCGATGTTGTAGCTAATTGTGGAGTTGTTTTTATTTTATTCTCCTCATATAAATATACAGGATATTCTTTGGTGGGAGCTGCTAAAGTAGATCTTCTTAGCAAGTTGAACTCGTGTCTAGTAACTGGTTGAGCTTCTATATAGTCATTGTTATATGAAACAGCAGCAGTTAGTGGAGTCCATGTTGTATAGGTTTGAGATGGCCTATATGTTACCTCATTTAATCTGTAAAGATTTATTGGTATTTCAAAGTAATCACCACTTACATTATAAGTAGGAAAAGTGGATGTTCTGAAATACTCTATTTTCTTTTCTATTTCGGCTAGTCTATCAGCGTAGTCTACTTCAGTTTGTGGAACTCTAGATTGTTGAGTAAGATCTTGAAAATATCTTTCAAATATCTCTCTTTGTACTTGAGTTCCTATTTTGTTAAACTCAAACGGTGTCATATATCCTCTTTGTTCTTTATTTAGGATCGTTAACACTGTTTGGTATACGCTGTTTACGTCTACTGCCATTATAAATATTTTAAAAAAGAGGTCGCCAATCGCGACCCCTAATGATTATAATCACTTATTATTTAAGTTTTTTCTGTATTGATTTATAAACTTCTAACCCTTCATCAGTCTGAAACCAAGCAGCCATAGCTGAATATGCGTTTTCTTCAAATGGTACTGTCATAAGTTTACGACCGTTGCTAGCCCAACTAAACGTTCTTTGATCTTCGCTTAATTTTATTATTCTAGATTCTGCAGCTAATATAGCTACATTTCTTAATTGAATTTTTTCATCATTGGCTAGTTCTAAGAACAAAGCAGGATTATTTCTAGCTAATAGTAATATATCTCTTTTTATTTCTTTAGAACTCATGTTAGCCACTTTAGATCCAATCTCAACCCTTAGTATTGCTTCTGCATGGTCTATTTCTAATTCTCTAGCTATTATCATTGCATCTACTTCTAGCTCTAGCGTATCAACACTAGATTCTGCTAGTATTTCTGGTCTGTATTCAGCATACTCTCTATCTCTTTTTGGATGATACAAAGATAAAAGTTTCTGTAAGTTCTGTTGTTCTTTTGGAACAAACAAACGACCTGATTCAAAAACAATATGACCTAACGTCGCTGTTCCTTTTTGCTCATCAACGAAAGGGCTAGACATATTAGTAGCATATCTTAATTCTCTTTGAGATCCATTTGCTTCATCGAAAAAAAGCAAAGGAGATCTTAACGAGTGTTTTGAATTTAACCTTAATGTTAGTGGTTTTTTGTTTAATAATGTATAAAGACGATCTTTTATTTCCCAAGATTCATCTATACTAGATTTTTGTTTTGACATAATATAATATAATAGTTAATAAAAAGCTAGAGTGCCGAAGCACCCTAGCATAATTTTGATGTTATTAAGTAGTAAACAACATAAAGTTGTTAGCCGCTTGAGTAACTAAACATCTTTCAGATAGGAAGTGAACTTCCATAGCATCTAAAGAAGATGTGTAAGCTCCACCAACTGAACCAGTAACCCATGACTTCATTCTACGATCATCAGCTTCAGAAGCTCTATATCTTACGTGTAAGAAAGGTCTTCTAATGTTTGATCCTAGCATTTGGTCATAAACTGTAGATGTTCCAGCAGGTACTAATACACCTTCGATATCTGGTGCTAAACCTCTAGTTGAAGCATCATTTAGATATTTCCAGTCAGTCTTATAGAAATCATAAGAACCTCTTCTAAATCCATCAAAACCGAAGTTCAATGCCATTTCAGAATCGTTCTCAAATAAACCATAAGAAGCACCGCCTGAAAAACCTGCGTTTACTTCTGCTATCATGTTATCAATAGATAAAGCTAAAGATCTATTACAGAAAATCATATTTTCTTCAATAGCACCTTCAAAATCTAATTGAGCCAAGATAGTATCGAAGTCAGCCAAAGCGCCCGATCCATCACCTGTTCCTGCAAAATTTTGGTACTCATGACCTCTATCTTTAATAGCAGCGAATAAACCTTCTGTACCTTTGTCATCTGTAAAGTTACTATTTAAACCTAAACCTTTAGCAGCAGATCCAGTAGCAGCAAGCTCACCTTCAACAATTGCCATTTCTAAGTAATCTTCAAATCTTAGTCTTGTTTCAGATTCAGACTTTAAATACCATAGATATCCAGAAGTACCATCTTCAGTAGCAACTTCAACCCAACCAATTTGAGCAGCATCAGATCCATTGATCTCAAACTTATCTCTAATAATAATTGGAGAGTTAGAGTACTGTGTAAAATCTGGCTCGATAGAAGCTAATCCATCAGTGTCAGATCCTTTTTGCCAAGCAGCACCGTAAACAAATACAGCAACGGCTGATCCAGTACCACCTGAAGAAGCGCCTTCTCCTTGGAATACACCAGATGGATTAGGATCACCAGTTAATAAACCTGAAGCAGTATAAGGAGCCACAGAAATTTCACAAGTTCTAGGAACACCAGAACCACCACCTGCATAAGCACCTGGAGCTGCGGTAACAATTACCTTCATTGATTCACCAACACCAGCACCAGTTGTACCGTTTCCGTAAACAACTAATGTTTGATTAATTTTAATCGCACATTGTTTGTTACCTACAATACCACCATTAGCTGTAACGTCTGGATCAATAGTAATTCTAATTGTAGTACTATCAACAACTTCTGCAGTGTCATAAGAAACGTGTAATCTATTTTGTTCTGACCAAACAACCTGATCTGAAGTCATTGGCATTTCTGCGCCTACCATTCTCAAGAAACCAGAAATAGTTCTGTTTCCGTATCTTTCTACCTCTTGCTCATAGAGCTCAGGTAGATATTGTTGAGCAAAATCGTTATCACCTTCCGTGAAAGAAAGATAATTACTCGATAATGCCATTCGCTTTTGAGCGGGCTCTAAGTTAGGAGCCAATCCTGGAATTAATCCCATATTTTCTAAATTTTAATTTTATGTTCGTTTTTTAAATTTTAATTTAGAGGAGTCCGCGCCAGTAATAGCCTTAACTTTTAAACCATTAATATAAACATCACCAGAAGCTGTTGCTCTAGGCTTGCCATCTTGGATATTTTTGGATTTAGCCATAATATCTTTTGTAGCATCAGCTCTACCTTGTTCATAAAAGTGACTTACTAAGTTATCAGAATTACCTGCTGCATAAATAGCCTTGTGATAACCAGCGTAATCTTTCACACTACCATCATCATTCAAGAACTTCTTAAATACAGATTGTAAATTTGTTTGTTGATCTGCGGTTTGGCTTGGGTCATTTAATTTGTAATTAAACTTTTTTTCTCCAACGTCAAATTTAAATCCATTAAATTCATTTTTGAAAAAATTATGAGTTTTATCTTTAAACGTCCCATGCATTTTTGTTTGCCTATCTTGGCTCTCTCTATATGTATTTACAAAATCTAAAGCAGCTTCGTATTCTTCATTAGGAGCATTGTTATTAGTCTTCAACTTGATTTCCTTATAATACTCTTGTTTTGATTTTTCAAGCTCACTTTTAGCTTTTGCAATTTCTTCTTTGTATGCTAGTTGTTTCTTTTTTACAGTTCTAGCATCTTCCTCTTCTTCATTCCATGAAAAACTATCTTCTAATATAAATTCTATTTCTTCTTGGTTCAGATGAGGTTTAGTCTTTTTATAATACTCTCTTAATACTTGACTATCGTTTAAAGAACTGTAGTCTTTATTTAGATTAATATAATCCTCCATTGACCCTCCAGTTTCATTCATAAACTTAACTAAGTCTTGTAGGTTTTCTGGAACTTGTGCTTGAGGTTTTATTTCTTTTTTAATTTCAGGCATAGCAGATGTTGTTTCTACTATTTCTTCTATTGTAGATTCTTCTACCGCTTCAACCTCTTTGGTAGGTTCTTGTTCGGCGCGTGCTTGTTCCAAGTCTTGCAATTCTACTTTGGTTTCTTCCTTTGTTTCTTTGCTTTGCTCATCAGACTGTAGCTCAACTTTCGTTGTTTCTGGCTCTTGAACGGCATCTTTTTTTTCTTCTTGTAAATCTACTTTTACTGTGTTTTGTTTTTCTACTAGTTTTTTAGGCCTTCCAGGTTTTTTCTTCACCTTGAACTCGCCTTCTTGTTTCACTTGTTCTGACATAATATAATATAATAATTAATAATTAAGTAGGCATAAAGTCACCTGCTGTTAAAGGCGTTTGACCCATACCACTTCCTTTTTCAAAATCTACTGGTGCACTATCGTTATTTCTTTGTGCTATCATTTGACTTTGTTGTGTTCCTTGTATTCTTGTTCTTTGATCTTTTCTTTGCTCGATCATGTCTTCTTTATCCTTGTCTTTTTGTATCTTAGCTTGTTCTATTTGCATAGCAAAACCATGATTAACTTCAGCCATTTTTATTTGATGGTTTAGTTCAATTTGCATTTTTTGAATTTCCAACTCTGTTTTTACTTTTTCTAATTGAGACTGGGTTTCCACTAATGCTTGTTGTTTTTGAACTTCAGACATTGCTTCTTGCTCTCTCGCTTGAGCCTGAGCCTGAGCTTGAGATTGAGCTATTTGCTCTTGCATTTTTTGATCTGCTTGCGCTTTCTTTTTTCTTCTAAATTTAAGAAACTGATTAGCTAACTTTAAATTTTTAACTTCTCTTATATCAATAGCATCTTCTAAATATATTTGATTATTCTTTAATGCTATTTGTATATTTTGCTCAAGCATTGCTTTTTCTTCTTCGTCTGGTTCAAGGTTTATAAATATACCAAAATCGTGTATATTTATTTTAGATAGTTCCTCTAATGTAGCTGTATTGTATTCAGATATACTGTTCATTAAAGCTTGTTTAGTAGTTGGGAAAGCTAATGAATCAGCAACTCTTAAGGATATGTTTTCACAAGTTCTAACAGTTAAATACAAACTACCTTGTAGTATATGTCTTGTAGCTGTATTACTGTTTGCGGCAGCTAATTTTTGTAAACCAACTAATGAATCTTTATCAGGCGTACTAGCATCTCTAGCTTCATTTAAACCAGTTACATCTCTTATCATTTGTAAATAGTAGTTGTAAGTTTGAATAAGGCTCTGGATTTTACCCATACCGCTAGAACTACTTAATTCTTGTATAGGAACTTTACCTCTATTAGCATCACCTTCCTGTGTAAGACTTCTACCTACAACACTACCTGTTTGGAAGTACATGTTCAGTGCTTCTCTTGGATTATAGTTAGTTCCATTTCCAAGATCTACTTCAGCTAGTCCATCAACGTCTAAGTATACACCATCAGGTACTATACGTGACATAACTTGTTGCAGTTTTAAATGCGTAAGTTGAATCATATCCGCGAATCCAGTAACTCTATTGACTAAAGAATCGATACGACCCTTATATAAGCGTGGAGCACAGATGTTGTAATTCATATTAACTTTTACAGTATCTGAAACTGGTCTAGTCATGTTCTCAGCTAAATTCCATTTAAGCATCATCTCATGACCTAATATTTTAGCACCACTATATAATACCTCTATTGATCTATATTCTTTTTTGAAATTAGGATTATCTGGGGCTTCTAAAAATGTATCTTGTTTTTCTAGTACTTTTTCTAAACCAGTGCTAGTTTCCTTTAACTTAAACACTTGGTTTGTAAAAGTTTTATATTCAAAATATAATACTTGTATAATATTATCGTCTCTTCTACCGTTCCAGTTTCTAGTATAGTTTTGATTTCCTGGGTATTTTTGTATCTCTTCTAGTTCTTTAGGAGTTAAATGTGGGAACTCTTTTTTAAGTTCTGATAAACTAACACCTTTTACTTCTCCTACATACCACATGTCCTCAAAGTTAGGGTCTTCAGTATATGACCAAATTAGGTTGGCTGGATCAACGTAATCTACAGTTACACCTTCAGATCTATTCCAGTTAGTTTTTACAGCACCAATACCTAAGACTGTTAAGTCGTAATTAACTCTTTGTCTAGTTAGCTCATATTTATTATAATCTAACACTTGATTTATAACTTCTTCTTCAGCTACTTCTACACTTTGTTTAAAATCCATTTGCATATGCACAGCCAACTCCTCTTTGTCTTGTGGAGCCGCGCTTGGATCGCTACTATTAAAAGCATTTACACCTAAAGTCTTTTGTAAATTATCTAAGAATTGTTTAGCATTTATGTCAGTCAATAAGCCTTGAGCATACTCAGTTCTTTGCTTATTTGAAACTGGATCTTGAGCATAAGCATTAATATCATAAGTTCTTTGACTAATACCATTTACAACTATGTCTACAAACTTAGACAATATAGGTACGGGTTTCCAATCTAAATTTAAGTATGATAAATCCCCATCAATAGCTAGTTCGTCTTTATATTTTTGTATTGGCTGCTCACCTCTAGCGTATAATCTAAGCATGTGGAAGTTCTGGTAGTTTTCGTGGAATTGATCTCTACCTCTTCCTGCCCAGAACCAATCTCCTTCAATAGCTCTGCCTACTTGAAGACCATACTCCCACGTTGCTTTTTCTGCATCTGGTACTACCTGGTCCGGAAAAGCGCTTTGTGAATTAGTATAAACTTTCATTTGTATCTTTTATTTTTGATGTTAAACCGCTATTGTCGTAATTAGTCATATTTAAACTTATTTTTTTAACTGATGTTTGGCTATTAGGTGCATATTTGTTTTTATTACAAGCCATTATAGCTAAACCAGAACTAATAGAGGCATCATGTTTAGTTCTATTATTTATATTAAATTTAGCCCAATCTTCTAATGTTTTTTGAAAATACATACTACTGTATGAATCCTCAAGTAATCCAACGTGTTGTTCTATATAATATTCTATCGCAGCAGCGTGAGCCTGCTTAATATCCTCGCTAGTGTTAGGTATGCCACCTATTTCTCTTTCTGCTGGTGATAATTTATTCCATACTTTGTCAGGCCGATTCATGCTAAAACCTCTATATCCTCTACGCCTTATATAATACAATAATCTTGGTTTATTATTTTCAGCAAGTATTGGCATGCCATAAAATACTAAAGCCATAAGTACATCTTCAAAAAATATATCAGCCGTTTGTGGTCTAGCTATATACTCTAAAAAAAAATGATTAGGTGGCGCATCTTCCATTGAAAACTTAGTTAAACCATGAAGTGATCCTTTTGATCCTTTGCCATCAACTGTTCCAGATATATCATAACTATCACAACCAAAAGCTCCAACGTGTTCATTGCCAGGGTGCTTAACACCATTTTTTATAATCACTCTATTTTGAAGATTTTTAGGTGGAACCCAAGAAATTAAAAATCTACCGTCTTTATTAGGATAGAATATTACATTAGTATCTTTAAGTCCATTTTCCCACATGAAACTACCTCTTGTAACTCCTTGTGTTCTTATAACCTCTTGATTGTAATCAATTTGTTCGTATATTTTAGTTAAGTTAAATATACTATTTTTAGTCTCATCTCTAAAAGCATGTTGTTCTGTACGTGGAAACTGCCTATAGTATTCATTTAAACTATCGCTATCGCTTTTTAATCCTTCAACTTCATTTTCCCAATGCTCTATAACTCCGATTGTAATTGGAGTATTATCAATTCCGAATATTTTATCCTTTGGCGTAGTGAATACAGGTGATCCAAAAGTATCCATGAATCCTTCGTAGTTCCACTCCATAGGTATGAATAAGTTATAGAGTCCAGAGCTTGTTTGTCCGTTTCTATTTCTTTTTGTAACGTCTGAATTGTAGTATAATTTTTTGAAGTTTTCTCCACCTTTATCTAAAGCGTTTGAAGTTGAGCCCATCATACATTTACCTACTATTCTTGATCCTAGCCTTAACGTAGTTTTTGTAACTCTCCAGTTATTTAATATGTTATCAGGTCTTTCCCATTTACCACTCTCATCATGCGCTAATATTTTTAGCTTTTCACCATCGTAAGAGTTATCGCCTGTGTTCTTCCAATCTATTGTTGTATCTAATCCTTCTAGCTCAGCTAGTTTAACATTATCATCTAGTTTACGTCTAGTAAGTTTTGAAGCTGGGACTCTATATGCCAGTTCGGTCTTAGGACGATCCATACCATCCTGGATCGGCTTGAAGAAAAACGGATAGTTAACGGATATCGGGACAACTTTATCTGTGAACATTTTTTTAGCATCCGCTCCAGATTTTGAAAGGATACCGAATCTGGAGTCGCTAGATATTGTTGCTTGGTTAACAAGTTCAGCTGATGACATAAAGGAGAAACCAGACCGTCTGTTTTTAAGGTAACACATTCCATAACACCTGTCATCGGCTTTACATGCTTCCCAAAATATAAAGAAGAGTCTATTTGCTTCTCTATAGTCTGGAGCCCCAACGTCGATTTTTGACCATTGCAAATACATGTAGTGAGTACCAGTAATGTAAGTAGGATTACCATTATTGTAGAACCAATATCCTTCATCTCTTTTTTTAAATTCATTATCAATATAATCGTACCATTTCTCTTTAAAATCAACTGGGTAATCATCCCAATCAAACCTGCTTTTTATTTTAGCTAGCTCTTTTGGGTATTCTTGTTTCTCCCAGTATTGTTCCGCTTTATTTTTGCTTCGTTTAAATGGTTTAGTTGACGCTGGTAGTCCAATGCGTAAATTTTGTATTTCAATAATCTCTCCAATAGTTCCATCTTTACTTATGCAAACAACATCTAAGTCTTCTACATAACCATACTCCCATTTACGCTTAGGCATTTTAACTTTAGAAAAGTCAGTAACAACTTTAACTAAGCTTTGCTCATAACTCATCTGCTTCTCCCTTCTGCAAACTTAAACACACGTTCTTTTTTTTCTTCTTTTGGCTTGTCAAGTAGTATAGCTTCTTCCTCTTCAATACGTTGTAGTATTTCAAAAGCATCCATAATACATAATTTTTTTGTAGCGGCTGCATTTTTTAATCTGTCAGCTGAAACATCATCCTCTGTATTAGTTATAATTTTTTCTTCAGCAACTTTTATTAACTCATTAACTGCTTTACGCCCAGCTTGGATTATATTCTTTCTCGCTTGTTTGCTGTCCATGGTTTATTAATATATCATTAGATTTCATACAATATAAAAGCTCGTTGTTTATTAAAAACTCAAACTCTCTTTTGTTTTTATAGTTAACTATATCACCCTCGTTTACCTCAAGTTGTTTTAGTTCTTTATTGCCGTGGACCAAAACACCATAATTCTTTTTTCTAATATTAACATCAAGCACGTTGTCACTTTGTAATGGCTTTACAAAACATCTATTATTAAAAGATTTCCAACTATCATTGTGGTGCATGAATACTTGATCTAGAGCGACAAAGTATTTACCATCCATAAAATAAGACTTAGAGTTTTTTTCATTGCCTCTAATGTCATAGAAACGTCTGAATACGTTATGATGCACTAATAGTAAATCGCCTGGCTTTACATCTGTCTTTAAGTTTAACGGAGTTGATAGCACTTCTGCTATTACATTCACGAATTTATGATTTTCAATATTAGAATTTAATATCAACTCGTTACTACCTATTTTTATTTTATTAGAATATCTATCACCGACTGGCTTAACTATGAATTCATACGGAGCTCTCATGAGTAGCTTAAGTCATACTCAACAGCTATAGCCATATTGCGATTAAACTTTTTCCAAGGTAATACTTCATTATTTTTAGTTATAAAAATAGAGTATTCTCCTTGAGCTTCACTCATTAATATGTCACAAATTTTATGACCACCATATACTTCTTGACCTATAGAATAATGCATTGCGTCATTTTTATAATCAGATCCAATACTAATTTTTCTAATTATACTAGACATTATACGGCGGCTAATGTAGTTTTTTCTTCAATCTCTGTATAAGTACCGTTTTCAAGATTTATATTGACAGCACCGTACTCTTTTTCTAAAACAGCTTTATAGTCTTCTATTTCTTTATTCAACCCTGCAACCTCATGAAGTAGTCCATGCTTGTTGGTTTCAATAATACCTATTTGACTTAAAATATTGTTTAATTTAGTTTGTTGTTCTTGTACTGTTTTTAATTGTTCTTCTTTTATTTTCATTTGATTAAATTTAATTGTTTTTTATAGTATGCGTATCTATATCTATCACTATATATATAGTGGTTTTTACTTATTTATTAATTATATTTCAGGTGGTTCTGGAATTGGGGGTGTGTGTTCTCCATATATCACTGATACACCGTTAAATTTGCTATTCTCCCAAGGAGCCATTGCCGCTTGTTCATAGTAGTTGTTTTCACCAGCTATTTCATTTACTTTTATTTGTAACTCTTCTTCGGTTAAATACTGCAGTAATTCTGGTTGTCCAGTAGACAGCACAGTTCCATCGGCAGCATTGCCAAACAATATAAGATCATTTTCAGTGTTGCCTACTTTTTTTACTATAAACCATCTTTTAGGGTCGTCTTTATTTATTTGTAACATATTTATGGTGTGCTATCATTAAATGTCCAACCGTGGTCGTTTATTAAAGCTGTTCTAGCTGTAAGTCCTGCTCCTGTTGCCACGCAATTTGGAGCGTCAAAGCTAACGTTTGGATTAGAATTACTATTTTCTATATCTATAAGTATAGCATTATAATCTGCAGAGCTCAAATTAGTGTTGTTCAAGAAGTTTAAGAAAGTTGTGCCAGAAGACCAATCAAAACCAGTTGGAAAAGTTAAACTTAAATTTATCATGTTAGCAAAAGCGTATGAGAAGTCAGTGACATTGCTAAAATCTACGTTGCTACCTATAGTTAAATCGTTAATACCAGATGATTGATAAAACAAACCAAAGCAAGCATTAGATGCACTTAAATTTGATGTTGTCATATTAAACACTTGCGTAGGATTAACAGGTGATGCAGCTCTAAAAAAGTTGTATAAACTATTAGATGCTGTAGCATCCCAAAGAGGAAGATCGTCATCACCGTTGCTAGAAAACGCAAAAGCACTTTGCAATGTGTTAGTCATGCTAGATGTGTTCCAGTTTTTATAACCAGTTATTGAACCAGACCCAGCACTTCCATCCATAAAGTTTGAAAAAGAAACTCCAGAAGATACGTCCCAATTTGATACATCTGCTGTTAAAGAATCAACCTGAGAAAACACATATCCAAAATTTGAAACATTACTTACGTCTAAATCTTCTATCCCATTTATTGCTGATAGATTAGGAGTGTTAAATATCCATAAAAATAAACTATTACAATTCGATATATTCCAATTAGACATATCTAAATATGTCAAAGATGTACAATCTCTAAAAGCTTGAGATAGTGATGTAACTTGTTCCACGTTCCAATTAGTAGTATTTAAACCATCTAATGTAAAACAGTTGTTAAAAAACCTATCGAACGAAACAGAGCCTGTTGTCTTGAATCTCCAGTTTTCATTACCCGTTATAGTAGTTAATCCAGAGTTAGAAAAAGCATCGGCAAAAGAAGTTACATTGGATAAATCCCAATTTGTTCCATCTAGTGAAGTTAAAGCACCACAGCTTTGAAAAACAGCGTCAAACGCAGTTAAGCCGCTAGTATCCCAATTAGTTGTTTCTATAGACGTCATATTTGAGCAACCAAAAAATGCTAGCAGAAGATTGGTTGCATTACTAGTAACCCAATTTGAAGAACCAGTTATACTTGTTATAGAGCTACAATTTTGAAAGGCTCTTTGAAATACCGCAACTTGACTAAAGTCAGCTTCGTCAGTAGCTGTTATATCCATATTACCGCAACCCCAAAAAGCATTGAGCATTGTTTCCCACTGTATGTTACCCCAGTTTTTTATTTCTAAAACTTTCCACCTATCAAACCTATTAAAGAAGTATATATTTGGAAACGTACCAGAAATTTTAACATCATACTGTCCTATACTGTCGTAAGTGTGAGTAATATTTCCTGTAACATTATTATCTGTATTACCATCACCCCAATCAACATTAAAATCGAAAGTGTAACCAGCTCCTTGAACATTAATATTAAATTGATCATCATTGGATTTATTTGATGACGCAGTAGAAATGTCAGTTTGAATCCGCATGATGAACTCTTCAGCACCGCCTCCTCCGCTTCCTGAGTCTTGTCTATCAATTGATAGTGTATTACTTATTGATATACCAATCGCCATGTTAAGATCTTGGTGGTTGAACTCTCATTAATATAGAATCGTTTTCTGTATTTTCATATATATTATACCCAAATCTTACTTGCGAAGTATCCGTTTCTGTTAATAACTGTGATGGGTAACTATTTGATAAATACAATGTAGAACCTACGGCTAAAGTTTCAGCTGGTGAAGAATAAGGAATATTAGGCTGCAGTGTCATATCCCAACCTAACTCACCAGCAGAGCCATCACTAAGAAAATAAAATCTAACATATCTATGAGCGGTATTTAAAACATTAGGAAAACCTGAAGCTCCTAACAAAATAGCTCTTGGGGTGTTTTCTGGCAATATTGGACCAGGAGATGAACCAGCACTATTCCAACTAGCGTTTTCGAAAAAATAAGAACTATATGGTGGAGTGTCGTCGTTAGATCTTTGTCCCCAAGGAATTTGATAATCTATATACTCTACATTATCATTTGAAACTTGAATACCTAATCTATCGTACATTCTTGTGGAAGTATGTTCAAATGCAAAGTCATTAACGGTTACATTAGTCGTGTAACCAGCGCCAGCATCAAATGTAATTTGATAATTTTGACCATTACTGTAATCTCCACCTGAGCCCAAATTATTATCTGTAAATGTAGTGTTATTGGTTAACCCATACATAGCTCCATTTGTTTCTTCTGTCAACTGAACTGTTTCTTCATTAGGGGTATAAATTGTAGTTCTCCTTGCTGTAGCAAAGCCGTTGACTAATACTTTACCTGTGTTACCGTTGCTTATGTTTTCTAAACATATACCTAACGCTATCTGTTGTGTAGGTAATGCACCAGCCGTTATAGCTGTAGCTGTGCCACTTGCATAATTCCATATCACTGGTTGACCGTTTAATAAGCTTCCATTAGCTCTAATAGTTACAGCTGCTCCGTACTGCGGTTGCGACGATTGTGTTAAGTCAGCTTTAATAGCAGATGTAATACTTGAATAATCTAAATCAATACCACCTGTTGGTACAGCGTCTATTATTTGTTGACCAGTTATGCATTTAGCACTAAAGTTTCCTCCACCATCATCTTGATTAATAGGAAGCATATCTGTAGCAGCTAAATTACCAGCTTTAACATTTAAATCTTGTATAGCCTTAGTTTCGCTAGGTGTTTTTACGTATATTGAACTCATTAAGTTTTATTTTAAATTTCGTATAAATGACAGCATATTCTATAAGTAGCTTCAGCTTCTTCAGTACCGTAATTTTCGCCAATAATGAAATCTTCTAAACTTTGAGTAGCTGGTGGTGAAACACTTATAGGCACGGGTTGAGCTAAACTTAACAAGCCATCAACAACAGGTACTTGTTTTCCTAAAAAAGATAAATTACTACCACTACATCTTATAAGTATTACATAATCTGTACCAGCGTTTATCTCCACAGGTCCTGGATTTTCACCTGGCGTTATTGTTATTTCATTTATACCAGTAACTAATGTTCCAGATGTACCACCGCCTATTAAAGATGCGGCTGCTGGGGTTTTTAAATTGCCTTCGTAAATATCTATCCTAATAACAGGACCACCACTTGGCGTAGCTGCACTACTGACAAATACTTTAGCTCTATTGCATATAAATGTAGAACTAGCTACAGCTTGAACCATTGTTCCGAAGTCTGATGCTAAAACTTGTTCGCCTCCATATATTTCAAAAGGTGACCAACCTGTATCTCTAGATGTACGACCATCAACAATTGATGTTACTCTACCTTGATCGTCCACTGTAACACTACTTGGGGTAGCAGTGGTTCCCCCAGCTATTACATTTGGTAGGTCTACACTTAAAGTTCCAGTCCCAGTAATAGGACCACCAGAAGCTGTTATAGTTGAACCTGGAGAATCTATATCTACACTTGTAACTGTACCATTGCCTTTATTATTAAAAGTATTCCAATCTACGCTACTTAACCAACCATCTGAAGCTACACCTGATTTAGTCATGCTTATAGTAGTAGTAGGTGGTGTTGTAGACGTTGTAAGCAAAGGAGTGTTAACATTGATAGTAGTAAAACCTTGTGTTATGCTTGTAGAAATATCTATTACTCCAGCACTTGGTGTTATAGTAATACCACTTGATCCTGTCAATTGAACAGTTCCAGATGCGCCGCCTGGAGTAGCTGTTAATGTTATAGTATCTGTAGAACTATTATCTATAGCGTATGTAGTATCTGTATCTGTCCATGGAACCGATACAAAAGCTTGATTGCTTCCATCTAGTTCCACAGGATAATTTTGTGCATTTTGGACATAACCTATAGCTATGCCTCCTAAAGTACCTGAAGCAGCTACATCTAGCGAATATGAAAACGAACTTAACGACAAGCCAGTGCCAGCTGTATACGGTAAGTTGTTTGCAACATCCAACATTGTAAAACGTATGTTGCTTCCTCCAGCATTATAACCTACTAAGTGTTGTGTAGAAGATATAAAACTTGGGACGGTTGTAGAAAAATCTGAAAACTTTGTTGCCATTTTATTGTGTTTCCAACTGATCACCTGCTTCTGAAACTATTTGATCTTCAGAAGGGATGTTAGTTGTTTCTGTTATTAAATTTTGAGAAGGTGGTGGCGGAACAAACGAGCCTCTTCTAAAAGGTTTTGGAATAAAAAAAGGTAAACCTGTAAACATTAATACAATGCTACTAATTCACCTACGTTAGCTACTCCAACTGCTTGTACTACTTTAACTACTAATATAGGCAGAAATGTTCCTGCTGGTATATTAGAAAACGTAGTAGTAGTTTTAGGATATGCAGCGTCATCTCCTTCTAGTACAACTTCTAAAGTTGTTATTGCTACACCAGCATATAGACAAACTCCTCTTGCTGGTTCCTCAATATTAGGTATATTATCTGTATATAAAGCTGCTGGACTGCCTTGAATTAAATCAAAAGCCGCATGAGCAAACAACCTTGGGTTAGCAGCCATGTTACCATTCAGTTTTCTTTTAGGTAAACCGGGGACGTATGTGTTACTTGACATTTTTAAATTTTATTTTTTAATTTTTGTTATTTTTTCAGCGCCTCTAGATCCAAAGTACGCTACGTATACTGTTATTAGTAAAGCCTCTAATAATGAAACCCAACCTGTTTTAATTTCTAATAATACTGTAGAATCTAGTATTATAAATATTGTCATTGCTAAAGTTAAAAATATAAGTGTCATTGGTCTTGTATTTTTACTTAACCAAGAATCACTCTTCATATCACTACTCCATCTGTCAGAGATGTTGTTCATCTCAGCTATATCTTGATCTAAAAGTTTTAATGCAGTTTCTTTATCTTTAGGATTAATAGTATTATCACCTGATATAAGATTTTTTACTATACCTAAGCCTCCTTGATTTGGTAAAAACTCGCCTACAGTGTCTAAAATTGTAGGAGCTTTCTCTTTTAAGAAAACCCCTACTTTAGTATCTTTAAACTTTTTTTTGTTTTTGTTTCTCATTAACTATATTCTATTGATCCTTTTTTATAGTTTAATATTTTACCTGAAGCAGTAGGTGTTTGAGAATCATATCCAGAATTTTTTATTTTTTTTGTTGTTCTGTTAAACTTTTTTGCTAGTTTCTTAGCTTTTTTACTCCCTCCAATTGCTGATTTTTCTTTACCTTTCTTATTTGTAAAAGTTACTTTGTTCTTGTATTTTAACTCAGCTAAAGGTTTTTGTTCGCTCGTAGTGCTAGATCCTTTTATATTGTATTGAGTTTCACTACCTAGTATTGGTGCTTTACCTGTTGAGTTAAAATCAGGAGACATTGGGTCTGAATAGTTAGGTCCAGCTCCATCAGTAGATACCTTTTCAATATAATCCCCTGTTAATCTATGGCTTGTTCGTCTGTTAAGACTTACTGATTGTCCTTTTTTGTTAGTAGCTGTTGTGGTCTTTCCTTCTAACCCACGTTTGGAAACATTACCTTCTCCCGCTTCAGATTTTTGTTCTTCCGGCTTACTAGCATCTATAGCTCTACCGTCTTCAGTTAGGTAATCTGATTGTTGAGGAAAATAATCTCCCATTTTTCTATGCATAGCTTTTTTGCCCATAGAACTTCTGTCTCCATGCATGCCGTGTTTATAAACTGCTTTATCTTTCATTTTTTCTTTTTTAATGGTATTTCTTTTTTATATGCTTCTTTCTCCCAAGGTAAGTTAGCATCACCTTCTTTTAATTTGTTTCTGGAGTACTTTTTACCTTTCCAGTAAATATATTTATCGTCATAATTTAAATCGCCTCTACGCATTTGATCTACATGAACCATTTCATGACTGATAGTATTTGTTAGTTCTTCAGGATCTGACATGTTTTTATTAATTATGATATTACCACAATTAGTAGTAACACCATTAATGCCCTCGCCTTCATCGTCTCCATTTCTAAAAACAGATGTCCAGTCAATATTTAAAGGAGATTTCATTTTAAAACCCATTATCCAATAAGTTTATCTATAACTTTATTACTAAATCTATTTAATTTTTCTTGCCTAGCAGCGCATCCGCAGTCAGTTCCTGTAGCTTTACTAACAGCTTTCACTACTTGGTGAACGCCAGTTGCCTTCATTACATTATGCACTTTGTCTCCTAAGTTTCTCATCACTCCGATTTAAAAGCTAGTAACACTTCTCTAAGTGAATAACCAAACGCTACACCAGCATACATTGGGTGTGATTCTAATAATAACATAGCACCACATGCTCCAGCTAGAACAGCTTTAGATAATGGGTGATTTATAATTGCTTTTGCTTTTTCCATAATTATTTTTTATTAGCATGATAGCCTCCTAAGATGGCTTTACATTTATTTTTACCTTCTGGTCCTTTTCCACACTTCTTCCAGATTTTGTTTCCAGATTTTTTATTGTTTAATATTACCCATTGTCCATTTCTTTCTACTATACAACCAGAACCTCCTTCTGATTTTGCACAGCCTTTTCTAAATGGGCTATTTCTCATATAAGCCATTACTTCATGTGTTTTAAAATAGGATGCTTTCTAAACCTACTCATATGATCATCATGTGCATCATCCTTTAAAGCATGTGCGTGATCAAAATCATTCTTAGCGTCTGCCATTTTTCCGTGAGCAGCTTCGTATCTACCGTCAGCTTTTAGTTTTTTCTCGTGAGAGTAGTCGTCCATTGCTGCTTCTTTGTCTTGGTACTTGTTCATGTTATAAATTTTTATATTCCTGTGTTGCGTCAAAACTAGGACATGCTTTATTAGCAAAATCCCTATGACCGTGTATGACTGCTTCAGGATACATCGCTTTAAGTGTTCTTAGCACCGCTAGCAAACTATCTTTCTGACAATCGTATCTAGTATCTTTAGGGGTCTTACCATCTGTTTCTACGCCTCCGCAATAACAAATACCAATGCTGTTTCTATTCTGCCCTTTAGAATGAGCCCCTATTTTAGCTATATCTCTACCTTTGTGTATTTCTCCATACAGGTCAATATAGAAATGATAACCTATGTCACTCCATCCTCTACCGTCGACGTGCCATTTCCTAATTGTTTCAACAGGAACATTCTCACCTTCTCTAGTAGCGGAGCAATGTACAATAATTTTATTTATTTGTCTCATGTTTTTATATACGCTCTTTGTTCTTGTCGTATACGTTACCAAATCCATCGCTGAATGCAACAGTTTTCTTTCCAACTGTCATATTTTCAGGTACTGGTTTTAATATCTTTTTTTCTTCCCTTTCAGCATTAACTCTGAAGTTTGCTGCATCTTCTTCACTAAGGGGTTTGTACTCCTTTTTAGGTTCTACAACTTTCTTGTCTACGTAAGTAGTAGAAGTTGCCATTGGTACTTCTTGTGGAGGATTTTTAATTTGCTTTAGAGCAAATTCCATTCTTTGTAAATCTTTTCTACTCTTCATCTTTATTTTTTTTCATAGCCCACCATTTGTTAACAGTGTAGCCAATGGTCACTAATAATAAAGTAATTTTTAACACAGGCTCTAACCAATCTAAACTAGCAATTGTGAAAGAAGTTATATTAAAGCAATATAACTTTAGATCGTCGACGCCCATTACTTATTTGCATTAAGTACTGCGTTACCTTTATATTGAATTTTTTCAATCTTGAAACCTGCTTTTTGATTAGTTAGTTTCCTACCATTCATGCTTATTGTTTCATTGTCTACTTCTAGGCCAGTTAAAACTTTACCAGCTGATTCTTGATTTTCTTTATAGTTATATCCTGTAGGCATAATTTTATTTTTTATATCCGCAACTTTTTCTGTATATAGGATTATTTTTCATTTGTGCTGTCGCTGGGTCATACCCCATTTTTGTTACTGTTGAATCTGGAAGTGCTCTTAATCCATCGCCTTTTGCGCCTTTTGGTATAGATTTTTGCTGCATTGGCATGGTTTGCATTTCAAGACCAGTAACCGAATTTGGATCTGGTGGAACCATTGACGGTGGTTGTGGTGTTATATACGATCCTGTTTGAAATTCAACAGGTACGTTAGGATTGTTAGGGTTTATTATATCAGTTTGCCCTGCGTACATTGGTCGCGATCCCATCATTTGATACATTGCTTTTTTATCCATGGCTTTTAAAATTATCTGTATTGACGTAGTCAATAGCTTTTTTTGTTACTTTATATATATATCTATCGTTATTTTCAAACTTCTTAGTAGGCATGTTTTCTTCACCTAGCATAATACGGTACATACGTGCGATTAGCTGTTTACACTTTACGGATACTTTGTATATGTTATATTTTTGGGTTGTGCGGTTTCTTTCTCTCCACACGTAAATCCACCCTTCTTTTAACAGTCTGTTCCAGCGTCTATTGTCCCAGCTATAGGAGTACGTACCTTTTTTAAAGTCATCTTTTGTGAAAAAATCTATAGTGTCAAGATATATTAAAAGCTCAAGGTCTGCATCTTTAAGATTACATGTCTTACAAGCCCATTTACGTATTATTCGATAATGTTTTAATAAACCCATTTCTTTTAGGTCTGTAGATTTTATCTTCATAACACTACAACTACATCTTGTTCTTTAATAACTATATATTCTTTTTCTTTTATTTCTATTTTAGTACCAGCGTGTCTATCGTAATATATAATATTATCATTATTTATATTGTTTACATCTGGACCAAGTGATATTATATTAGCTTGTCTGTATCTAATATCTTCTCTTTGCTTATCTGTTAGTATTAAACCTCCACTAGTTTTCTTATTATTTTCTTTTGTTGGATTAATAACTATGTATTTACCTATTGCCTTCATGCTCTAATGTTATTAATTACACAATCAGTAGACATTATAGTAGTAGCCACAGAAGCCGCGTTTTTTAAGGCACTTTTAGTTACAAGTAAAGGATCTATTATTCCGGCCTTTACCATATCTACCGTTTCCCCTGTAACCACATTTAATCCTTTACCATACTCACTTGGAGCTTCACTTTGACTTATACCAGCATTTTGCAATATAACTTCATAAGGTTTGCGTATCGCACAATATAATACTTCTTCACCTATATTTTTAGGTGTTAAACTTTGCGAAGCATTATATAAAGCTATACCACCACCTGGTACTATACCTTGTTTTATAGCGGCTTTTGTAGCACATATAGCATCTTCAACTCTATCTTTCTTCTCTTTTAGTTCAACTTCAGAGTTAGCACCAACTTTTACAATAGCGACTTTAGCTTTTAATTTAGCTAGTCTTTTCTCTAGTCTTATTATTGTATTTGGGTTTGATGTTTCTTCTATACTTTCTTGTATAGAATTAATAATATCTTCTACTTCTTTGTTACTAGATAAATCAGTTTTTATAATTGTGTTTTCTCTAGTGCTTACAGCTTTGTCACATTCACCTAAGTGTTCAATGCTGATTAAGTCCATATCATCACCTAGATCTTCGTTTATCAAAGTAGCTCCAGTAATAGTACACAAATCTTCTAATGTTTCTTTTCGACTTATACCATATGAAGGTGCGTCCACTACGTTAACTTTTATATTGCCTTTCATCTTGTTCATGGCTAAAGCGTTAACTACTTGCTGATCAATGTCTGCTATGATAAGTAAACTTTTCTTATGTTTTATTACATGTTCTAATACTCCTTGTATTTTTCTTATATTCTCTATCTTTGATTCTACAATTAATACACATGGATTATCTAACTCACAAGAAATGTTTTCTTTATTAGTTACAAAGTGGTTGTTTTTAAGAGGTTGATCATATTCAACTCCTTCTACTAACTCAACTAAAGTGTCTGGTTCAGGATTTGTTTCCATTATAACCACACCTGTTTCATCTACTAATCTAAATGCTTCACCTATAACTTTACCTAGGTGTTTGTCATTATTTGCAGATATAGTTGCGACTTGATAAATCTTTTTACCACTAATGTTTTTTCTTTTCTTCTCAAGATATTTAACTACTTTTTCAACACCGCTATTAATACCGTCTTTTATATTCCTTAAGCTGTCAGTCTCTTCGTGTTTGTCAAATTCTTCTAATATAGCTTGAGCTAGTACCGTAGCTGTAGTGGTACCATCACCTGCATCTTTAACTGTGCGTTGCGCTGCTTGCTTTATAAGCGTTGCGCCAATATTTTCTAATGGTTCACGCAGCGTTATACTATTCGCTACTGTTACCCCATCTTTTGTTATCACTGGTCTACCGTTTTGGTCTTCAAGTATTACACACTTCCCGCTAGCGCCCAACGTAGAACTCACTGCAGTAGTAAGTTTGTTGACACCAGCTAGTACCTGACTTCTAGCGCTATCGCCAAAAGCCAGGTCTTTAACTAGTTTTAGTTCTTCCATATTTGATTAAATTAAATTTGATTTGTTTTACTCGAATGTTTTGACTACTTTTGGTCCTTTTAAAAATTCAAGCTTTTTAGAATAGTGTTCTATAGAAGCGTCTATAGCTTGCTCAGCTCCTTCTACTGTTTCTCTTCTAGTTACGTCTATCCAGTCTTCTTCTTCTGGATGCAAGTACTCGGTTTGTAAAAATCCATTTGGTAACTGAACAATTCTCCAATTGCTCTTTGTGGTTATATGTTTCCAAAGGTTGATCATTCTTTGATCAGGTCGTGTAGTAGAAGTAAAGTCTCTACTGGTGTATAAAAACGTCATTTGTTTTGGTTTTATGTTAAACGTTGGTTATTTATACTATCACCTTGATAGTGGGTTTTCTACATGTTTGTAGTATATTAATTGTCAGTATAGTAAGAAAATGTGAATGATAAGCTATCACCAAGAGTCACATCGCCAGAAGTTATCGTTTGTAGATTTAAATTACCACCTGCAGGGTCAATTAATTTCTTTAAAAGAACTCCAGCACCAGCGCTAGATACTAAGGCTCCAGCTGTAGGTGCTACGGTAACATCTGTGAAGAAGCTTCCATTTATCATTATTGAACCTGGTATAGTGTTGTTTGCAGGAAAATTATTTATATCATCTAATTGACCTCCACCAGGTAAATCTAACCTACAAGATAGTGAAGTAGTAATCGGTACAGGCGCGCCAGGTGTTGCATCGACAAATATTTGGCCAGTTACTAATCTACCATTTACTTGATAGAATCCTCTAGCAGATGCGCCAGCGGGTATGGTAGTTGCTCCAAAATATAAATTGGGAGTTATAAAGCCAGATATTATCTCTGGAGCTGTATAGCCTACGCAATTAATAAATATTTTATCTGGAGTAGAAGGATCTATAACCCTACCTATTATTTGCAGCTCTTGATTAGTTCCTGTTCCAATAACGTTCTTTGGTCTTACAAATTGAAGGATCCCAGTGTTGTCTACATATATAGGATCATTTGCTACAACACTACCACCAGGTATTATTGTACCAGCACTAAACTCGTGTACGCCGTGTATAACTACTTCACCAGAGCCTGGACCAGCAGCCATAGCCGTGCTTACTATACCAAATACTGGCATTTTTGTAGGATCACTAGCATCAGCTTCTTCTACGTTTATTAAACCGTTATTGTCACTTGTTATATAAACAGGTGTGCCTTCAGGTAAATTACCTGTAACTGTTTCTACTTTAACATACGTAGCTGGTGATTGTGCTTTTAGTTCTAATTTATCACCACCATTTAGTAATATAGATTTATCCTGGTTAGTAGTAGTTAATGTTATATCTTGACCAGAAGAAATAAGATTTATTGAACTAGAAACACCACCTTGAATATCGATGTCTCCTGTTCCTAATGCAGTTATTTCTATTCCTCCGGAAGTAATGTTTCTTATTTGAGTTCCATCTGAAAACTCAAGCACACCTAATGTACTTTTAGCTCTAAATAAATTGTTAGTACCTCCAGTATTACCAATTCCTATATTACCTGTTCCGCCAAACTGACTACCTATGTTAATATCTCCAGTAGCACCGGCTGTAATGTCTATGCCACCTGCAGAGTTCATGTCTATTGTAGGGTTAGAACCGTTGTTAGCATCTAAACTTATACCACCGTTAGCTTGCACTCTTAAAATACCTGCGTTAGTTTTTGAAATATTTCCAGAATCTAGGTTTATATCACCATTACCGCTAAAATCTAAATCGTTATTAAGAGTAGTTACGCCTACTATTTCTGCTGTATCGTTAAATAACACTCTTCCGTCTACATCTAACAAACTTTGAATTAGTACCTGCCCAGTAGTCTTGTCAAATCTAAACGTTTTTTCACTAACTCCTGATGTTACTGTCTTAAACTCTACGCCACCTACTATTTCAAGATGGTTAGCGATCGCAGAATCTGTGTTATACAACATTTTTAAGGAATTTACGCCTACACCTGGCAAACCTCTTACGCCAAACCGCACAGAGTCAGTGCCTCCATCTTGAGATAACGTTAGTTGACCGTCCCAACTCTGATTAAATGGTGTAGCCGTGGCTCCGTCGTTCAAAACGCGCTGTAAAGCTATAGCATTACCGCTGTCATTTATAACATAACTAGCTATCGTGCTCATTGTAGCTGTTTTTGTAGCGTTAGAAGGTGATACACCTCCGCTAGAGTCTGTTATTACTACCGTGTCATTAGAGGATACAGGTGACTTTCCTGGATATGAATATATTATTGCCATAATTTTTATTTTTTAAGCTGCTGAATCTGTCAAAAGCCCCCATTCTATAATAACACCCATTAAATCAGGTATATCATGAGGTTGAGGTATTGAATAGTGAGTTACTTTATAGCCTAATGAGTTTAAAGCTACTATTTGTGTAGCTGAAATTTGACTACTAGTTAATTTTATGCTAGTTAAACCTTTTTCACATGCTACTTTAATTTTATCTTCTATACCTTTTTGCTGTATATTGAATAAAGATTTCCTTGTTAGTTCTAAAGCTTGATCAGCTGATAATACCTTATCATTTTCTTTTAGTTCTTGTACTATATTTTGTAATAAATCTTCAGCTGCAGAGTTAAATCCTATTTCTTCTTTAATATCTTTTATAAATAAGCTAGTATCAGCGTTGTAATTACTAACTACACTATCTAACCCTTCATTACTATTGTTAATAAGTGGCGCTACTCTGCTTTTGTTAAAAAAAGTTGATTTTACTAAGTTTTTTCTATCTTCAGTTTCTTCTTCAAATTGTTTTATTAAATCCCCTTCTTCGATATTTTTAATTTCTTGTCCTATATTACTTATATCACCCTCTATGTTTTTAATATCAGTTTTTATCTTAGTGTATTCTTTATTTATCGATTCTAGGTTAGCTTCTGTTTCAGAGCGATATGCTACCATATTATCACCCTCGGTCATAGCTTTGTCTAACGAGCTTTTACCATCTGCCACCTCAGTTTTTGTTTTATCGAGTGTCTCAGTTATTTCTTTATGTTCGATTTCTAAACCCTTCATTGTTGCATTGTCAGCTTCAATTGAAGTTGATAGTGCATCTATATCTGCTTGAAGTACAGCTATAGCAGTTGTTTCAGCAGCAATTTTGTTAGTTAGGTCGACCTGTTTACCTTGTAAAGATTGAATCTTTTCCAATAATGCATCTTTATCTGGACCATCAGCCATTTCATTATACTCAGTCTGCATTCTAACTAAGTCCTCATCAGTAGACGTTTTACTTAACTCTAAATCTGCTTTCTTTTCTTCTCTTCCTTTTCTTTCAGCTGTCTTAGCATCTCGTTCAGTAGACGAAACTTCTAATTTTGCTTTTAAATCCGCTCTACTTTCTGTGTTTGCTTTTTCAGAATTACCAGTAACAATTAATAGATCTTCTTTTTCTTTAACAACTTTGTTTAAATCTTCTTTAAGTTTAGAATTTAACTCTATGTCATTTTTTATCTTATTTAATTTAGCAGTTACATTTGTTTTATCTTCTAATACTACTTCACCATTTTGTTTCCATTCTTCTCTTTGTACTTCTTTATCTGCTTTTTCACTCTTAAAATCTTCAAGCTTATGTTGTAACTCAGTTATATCTTCTTGCTTTATTAATGCCATGATTTACTCTTTAATATGTTTTTTGTTTTGCTAGTTTTTATAAATACGTCTATAATTTTACTTAATCACAGGTAAAATTAGTTATTTACATTATTAGTAGTGTGACACAAGCCTGTTACTAGTTATACTTAACAACCTAATGTCACTATTTTTTTAAATATTAGATATAGAGAAGTAAAGTACTATACCTCCAAAATTTTATTGTGTAATCGTATACAAAACCGCATTTTTGTTTCGTAGGCCCATTGCTTTTTCACGATCATATTTTAACGTTTTGCGTTTTCGCGGGACATTATTGCCCCACTTTGATCATTTTTGTTTTTACATACTAGTTACGATGTTTAATAGATAACATATACGAATAACAACTTAATAATAATAACAAAAACAAATCACTACACTATGAATAACTTAATCAACACTATCAAATCTAACTCAATATCTATTACAATGAATATCATATTCATATCTTACTTAACATTCTTATTAACAATAGCATTATAATAATTACATACTAAACACGACTTAACTCAGATAATATATACACAATAACTAAATAACTAAATCATGGAAAATCAAATAACTAAATCAAGATTCATAATCTCTAACTCATTACTCGGTAAATCATTAATCATATCATTCACTAACAAAAAGGGTGAGTCATTCACATACGATCACGATCAAGTGTTTGCTAACAATGAAACAAGATTACTAAGTATGAATTGTTTTATTAAGTATGGTTCATACACGAATTCTAACAAACTACCAAACTGGGTAAAATAATAATTACAATCTAAATACGACTATCAATAGATAATATATATATAAACTAAATAACTAATAACAATGATAAATTTAACTAAATTACCAGTATTAAACGAAAACTCAGAATACTTAATAGATAACTCAGATTACTCAGAATTATTTGAAAGACTAAACTATAATACAGAAGATTACTTAATCGTCTACTCTTATAACTCAGATTTTCTAGAAGTAATACAAGAATTAATTCAATACAATATAGAATTCTCTCATCACTCATGTCACTTATCTGACGAATCTTACTTACTAATTAATATTAATGAATAAGTAAACTGTGACAATTGCCTGTTACTCTTATATATTAACTAGCTAATGTCACACTACACTTAAATATAATTATATTTAATATCTATGTAAGATATTGAGATAACAAGTGTAATACTATAACTACCTTTTAAACTAATAAACAAAATACCACCTTATGATACTAATTATATCTACAATACTACTAACTATTCCAACTATAATACTAGTTGATATTATTCACCAATTAATAACTAATAAATAATGAAGAAATTTAATAATAAACAAGATGAAAAATCTGCTAATAAAACACTTTTAGCAATGATAGTAATACTTACACTAATAATAATTATTGACTATGTTTCAATATAAATTACAAACTAAACACGATCGAGCACAGATAATATAAATGTAAATAAATTAATAATAATATAAAATAAATAACCATGAATAACTTAACAACAAAAAGATTTGTAATAAGAAAGTCACTAATCGGCGAGAATGCAATAATAACTTTCACTAATAATAAAGATGTAACTTTTACTTATGACCATGATGAGATTTACTCAACATTTCAAGAAAAGTTTGAATCAATGAAGTGTTTTCAAGAATACAAAAGTTATACTAACTCTAATACTGTTCCAGCATTTGCTAGAAACTTAGCAGAGGTAGTCTTAAACAAATAAAATATGAAAACTATAACTATAAAAATAGATGAAGATAATGACATTTATGAGATGATTGTAAATGGTGAAGAAAGATATTCACTTGACAATGTGTATGAAAGTAAATACTCTGAACTCTTTGATGAACTAAATATGGCAATTGAACTACAAGTTGCTAAGTATATAACTAAAAACAAAAAATAACTATGTATAATCCTAACTCACCAAGTAATTGGTCATGGTCTAAAGCATTTAAAGAAATGGAAAAGACAGTAAACAGAGCTGAACTCGAACAGCAAATTATAAACCATCTTCATGGCTACAAAGTAGAAGGTAAATTCCTTGAACTGAGTAAATCTCAACAAAATGATCACTATGAAATATTAACTCAAATACTATGATTAAAATAATAATAACTATAGCACAATTACTTCAACCATATGAATTACCTGAAGAATCTTATTGGAATGAAGCAATAAATAATGTACAAGATCAAATGACTTGGGTAAGAGAAGATATAAATAATGGTAGAATAAGTGAAGAAGAAGCTCAATACTACTTAGATAATTTAAATAGAACTGAAGATTTACTAATTGAATTATACAAACTAAATACGATTAAGTAAAGATAATATAATAAACAAATGAAATATATACACACTAGATACCTAGAAGCAATAATCTATGACGATGGCGACCTTAAACTTTCTGTTTATAGTATTCGTAAGAGTCCTTACGGGTGGTCGCAACATCAACTTCTAGCTAGTTTTCAAGCTGTTTCATTAAACGAATTCACTTACGACTATGTAAGTAATAAGGTAGACGAGGTCTATTCTACCTTTCCAAACGAAGAAATAGACGAATTAATAACCAAAGTAAAACAATATAATAATGGTTAAAGCAATAAAAAAAGTATGCTACAAAGCTGTTGAGTGGCAAATGTTAAGAATATATGCAGTAATTATGACAGGTGTTTTCCTATCTTTATGGATACCTGCAATGGCAAACGTAGTAATTCAAATGCTTACAATATACGGAGTAATATGAAACGAATTATAATAACAGGTGTATTACTAGTTTCTTTAGTATCTTTTGCTCCTAATGGAAAAAAATGTAAGTGTCCAAAGCTAGCAAGCATTGAAAACTCCATTGATAATCTAATTATGATGGAGAAATGGTTACAAGAAGATTTTGACGCTGGAGATATACCTATACATGTAGCAAATAATTACATGTGGATAATAATCAATACTAAATGTGAATTAAGTAAACAATATGGGAAAAAGACCGAAAATTGTGATTAATAGAAAGTTGAGTAAATATAAAGATATTCATAAAGATAAAAAGTTTCTAATATGCGGATTAGGACCATCTATTATTGACTTTGACTTTGATAAGTATAAAGATTATATAAAAATAGGTGTTAATGATATAGAGAAATACTTTACGCCTGATTATATAGTTTTAATAGATAGCTTAAAAAGATTTAATCAAGAAAGACAAGCAACTATAATAAACGGTAAATGTAACAATATATTTACTCAAATAGAGCAGTTGACAAGAGATTTTGTATTTAAAAATGAAAGATTGATACTAATGCCAATAAAGTCTATAGCTTTAAATCCAAAATTGTCAGATTCTCACATACTATTTAGTAATAATTCTACTTTTGTTGCTTGTGATCTTGCTAGATTTATGGGAGCAAATGAGATTAAGATTATTGGAATGGACTTCAAAGATCATAGAGAACTAAATACTGAAGCAACTTTTACTAAAATAAAAGATCACTTTACACAATTAGAAAAACTATTTAAACAAAAAAATATTAAGATAGAGAACTTATCAAAAAATACTCTAGTTAATTTTACAAACTAAACACGAACACTAATAGATAATATACATATATGAAAAAAATTAAATTTTACCCAAGCGATAGATCTAAGATAAAGATTGACGGCAAGATATACAAAGGTTACACTATAGACAGCATACCTGAAGAGTGTAACTCATGGTTCAATTACAGAGGTTTAACTTTTGTAGTCAACTAAAACAAATTAAGAAGTGACCGGCTTAAATGCAAACCACTAATAGAGTCTGGACGGCGAAACTACTCTTACACTTCTTTAATTAAACCACGACTCCAAACACTTTACACCGGAGAAAAACAGTGGGGTTGAGTGACGGCTCAACTTGGACAGCGAGGTCAGGTGAACTAAAAAGAGAGAAGGTGTTAATTCACGTATTAGACTCTATTAGTTCGACTGTTCTAGACATGAGAGGTTCGAATCCTCTCTCTCGCTCTATGAATGATAAAGAAATATTAAAACACGTAGTACAAAGCATACAATATTGGGTAGACAATAGCAATGGAACATTTCCTGCAGATCTACTTGCTGAATTAATAGAATATTTAAGAAAATGCAAGAAATTAAAGTAACAATGAAGGAAATATATGATGCTATGCGTCCTTCAGTAGAAAAAAATAAAAAGAAATATACACGTAAAACTAAACACAAGAATTATGGCGAAGAAAAGAACAATAAATGAAATTAGGCAAACTAAAGAGTACTATACAGGCAATGAGCATCAAAAGTACGCTGAAAAAGCAAACAATTCAGAAGAAATGAAACAAAATAGAGAAAATATGAAAGAATGTCCACTAGATCCTGTCGAAGAAGCTAAAATACTAATAGTAGATAAGATAACTAAACATTTTCATGATGTAATGTTTGAAATGGTTAACGAAGAAATGAATAATCATTATGTATTTCAATCAGAGAATTACTTAACTGGAGCAGGTTATGATGAATTTGAAGAAGCATGGTTTGAATTCTATCACAATCATCACGGTGATATTATTTATGAAGTAATGAATAATATTACATACTAAATACGATAACTTATAGATAATATATACATGAAATGCACGCACAATATACCAAAACAAAGACTAGCACTCGGCTACACGACTTGCGTCGAGTGCTCTACCGAAGAAAAACTCGGCTGTATCGATACTATAAACCACAAAACTGGCAATACTATTCAAGTAATGTCACGTAGTGATGCAGATCAAGCATCAAAACTAACAAAACGTGCCGGTTTCGGTACACTCAGAGCTATTACTAAAGGCTCAAGTCAACGTAAAACTAAATATCAGTACGATGGATGCTCAACCTCTTATGTAGGTAATGACAATTTGTTCGAGCACATAGGTAAAACTTACATCGACTACTTAGATGTTGACAAAGATATTGCAGAGCGTTATTTAACTCGCTCGCTTAACAACTTTGAAATATCAGAGTTGCAGTATAACAAGATTAAGCAATTATGTTACAAACTAAATACGATTACTAACAGATAATATAAATATGAAAACATTATACGACCAACTTAAACCACACATCAAAGCAGCGCTTGATGAAAGCCACGAAGATTATAGTACTTCAATTGACTATATTTTCAGTAAATTACAAACCGTAAATAGATATAGTGAACTAACTATTGACGACGTTAGAACTTTGAATACATTTAGTAACAATGAATTGTATCAAACTACTCAAATGGACTTAATGTACGGTGACCATCTATTTAATAACTAAACTAAATGACAGAAAACGAATACGAAAAAGCATTACAAGCACTAGGTGCTAAGAATGTAACGACAGAAAGACAAAGAAAAAATGGTACTACAGCTTTTAAGTTGCCTACAGGTCAAGTAGTATCAGAGCATACATCAGGTTACATAAGAAGATATATGTATAGAGAAGACAGACCAACAGGTTCAAGCTTGTGTTATCAACTAAATCCAACTTATGAAGTTCCTTATCAATGCATAGGACAAGATGGTAAACTACACAGATATGAAGGTAGTAAAAGAAGAACACTTATATGGTCTAGAAAAGCTAGATTAAAGAAATTATTTTTATACACAATTAAAAAAGTAAACAATGGATAATTACAGAATACCAAGAGAAAAAGACATGTCAGAAGACAGAATGATAGAACTTGTTAAAAATCATTTAGAAATATCAATATCAACTGATATCAGTGACTTTGAAAACAATGATTGCGCTATATACAATGAATCAACAGCAGATGGCTATGATGTGTTTGTAGTAACTAATGACACTAGAAATGTAAATGTATGTGAAAATGTGTTTTATTATGACCACGATATAGCAGATCAGTTCTCAGAACAGATAAGATATGGTGATAGAACATTCTATATTGATCAAGATATATTTAATGATTGCTATATTGAAGATAAACTAATAGAATTATTTGCAGAAAATGTAGAAGATATTATAGAAGATGACGAACTAGATATTACATTAGAAGAAATTGCATACTTAAAAGAAGAATATGAGCTCGAAGACGAAACAGCAGAAGCCTAAATGGTTTAAAGGAAGTGTATATACAAAGGGTGGTCAAGTCACCAACCCTTTCTCAGGTGAGTTTTATGAACTAAACGGCTTAGAACTAAGCCTTTATGACTTTATAATAGGTTGCCAAATGGTTTTTGACTCATGGCCAAGTACTATAACTAAAAAAAGAACAGATGAATTTCAAAAAGCATTAAACTGGTTTAGGGTGAATAACCCTCAAGCATACTACGTGTTGTTAGATTAGTAGTAGTTTAGTTATCCACGAACATAGAGAACTGGTGAGGGATCGTTATGAACTCAGGATGCACTATGTTAGCTCGTACTCAAAAAGTACGGGCTTTTCGTGGTATGAAGAAATTCTTAAAGTTTACAATAATATGGATAAGTCAAAACCTTGCAACTCCATTCTGGATTGTAGGTCATATACACTTATCAGTTAATGTATACGAAGATATTTATGAAATATTAAGCTCTGTTGGACTTAACATAATAGTGACAATAGGCTTTTATATGGATTACAAACTAAATACGAACGCTAATAGATAATATAAATATGGATAAAAAAACAATGAATGAACTAGCTGATATTATTATAGCGAAGCTAGAAGTTAAACAACAACAGTGGGACGAAGAGTTTCACAGTAGCATAAATGATATACACGGTGCAACAACTAGTAGCAAAGAAGCTTTCATCATGACTGAAGAAGAAATGTTGATAGGCGAACTTGCAAGACTACAAACTCTACTTATGATATTCGAAAATAACGAAGAGTATGAAAAAGCAGCTATATTATTAAGCAAATTAAACCACATTAAAACTAAACTAAGAAAAGGAGATTATGACGGAGACGAAGATTAAAGCTATGCTAGCACATAAATACAATGAAGATAAAGCAGACTATCCCGCTTATATTCAACCAAAGCTTGACGGCGTACGTTGTTTATTTACAAAAGACGGTGCTTTTTCACGTGCAGGCAATCAATTTATGAATGTAGAGCATATAGAATATGATTTAAAACCAGTATTTAACAGATACCCTAACCTAATACTAGACGGCGAACTATATAACCACGGTCTAAAAGATGACTTCAACAAGATTATATCGTTAGTTAAGAAGAAAAAACCAACTAAAGATGACAGAATTGAAGCAGCACAGCAAGTACAATACCACATGTATGATGTAGCTAGCTTTCCAAATGCAACTTACACATGGCGTATGGGTTTCATTAACAGATTAACTGACTCTAGTATGGTAAGAACTAGCAATTGTTTAGTAATTACTGAAACAAAAGTTGCACTAGACTTTGATGATGCTGCATTACTACACCAAAAAAACCTAAAACTAGGTT
>Ga0208767_1000077_pt1 | contig 58629 bp, 75 predicted proteins | sample VirMetDEL_Mar_21_FD_184514 | JGI IMG/M metagenome (GOLD analysis project Ga0208767, IMG submission 184514) | Aqueous microbial communities from the Delaware River and Bay under freshwater to marine salinity gradient to study organic matter... | ecosystem: Environmental > Aquatic > Marine >...
CGCATGTATCAGTGTGGAACTTCTACCCAGATCCAGATGCTAACAACATGGATGAGGCACAGTATGTAATAGAACGACACAAGATGTCACGTTCACAGCTACGTGCACTTAAGAAACGCCCATACTTCAGAGACAGTGTAATTGAAGAAGTAATCACAAGAGGTGAGAACTACGAGAAGTTGTATTGGGAAGATGATCTATCTGACTATGCACCACAGCATGACATTGACCGCTTTGAGGTTATGGAGTATTGGGGTACAGTAGATATTGAACTACTAGAAGAACAAGAGATTGCAATACCAAAAGATCTACAGGAGCTAGATGAGCTACAGGCAAACATCTGGATATGTAATGGTAGACTGTTACGTGTAGTACTTAATCCATTTAAACCTGCTCGTATACCTTACATGGCAGCACCATATGAACTTAACCCATACAGTTTCTTTGGTGTAGGTATTGCAGAGAATATGGATGACACACAGACTTTGATGAATGGTTTTATGCGTATGGCAGTTGACAATGCTGTACTGTCAGGTAACTTACTTATTGAGGTAGATGAAACTAACTTAGTACCGGGTCAGGACTTGACAGTGTATCCCGGCAAGGTGTTTAGAAGACAGGGTGGTGCACCCGGACAGGCACTGTTTGGTACAAAGTATCCAAATGTATCTAGTGAGAACATGATGATGTTTGACAAAGCTAGACAGCTATCGGATGAGAGTACAGGTTTCCCATCTTTTGCTCATGGTCAGACAGGCGTAGCTGGTGTGGGTAGAACTGCATCAGGTATATCTATGTTGATGGGTGCAGCAGCAGGTGGTATTAAGACAGTGATTAAGAATGTAGATGACTATCTACTCAGACCATTAGGAGAAGGACTGTTTCAGTTTAATATGCAGTTTGATTTTGACCCTGACATCAAAGGTGATCTAGAAGTATCTGCACGTGGAACAGAAAGTTTGATGGCTAATGAAGTACGTAGCCAGAGGTTGATGCAATTTTTAGGTGTTACATCCAATCCAGCACTTGCACCTTTTGCAAAATTCAACTATATTATACGTGAGATTGCAAAATCTTTAGACCTTGATCCAGATAAGGTTACTAATAATATGGATGAAGCAGCAATACAGGCTGAGATTATGAAAGGTCTACAGCCAGAACAGCCACCAGCAGGTGCACAACAACCACCAGCAGGAGCTAATCCAATGGATACATCAGGAGCAGGAGGAGGAACAATTGGAACAGGACAAGCACCAGTACCCGGAGAACAAGGGTTTAGTGGGCCACCGCAAGGAGCTACTCAGCAAGCTCAAGCCCCTAGTCAGCAACAACCGCCAGTGGGTACTATTCAGTAGCTATCTGGACTCTATGATTGAAAGTGAAAGAAAAACATTAGAACAATCGATTGACATGGTTACAATGCACAGAGCGCAAGGAGCAATCAGTGCGTACCAAAAGATTAAACAACTAAGGGAACACGTAAATGGCTGATATATTAAGAAGAACAGTAGGAACTGGATCAGAAATACTTGATAGATCATCGAGGCCAACTCGACAAGCACCTAAAGTTTCTAGGTCTAATGGTAAAACAAAACTAAGAGGAGGTGCTAATATTGAAGGACGTATTTCACCTAGAAAAGTTATAACACAAGATAGTAAAGGTAATCAGGTACAAAAAGAAGTAGATGTTAAAACTGCTAATGCATTATTAGATATTGGTGCTATAGTTTCTTTAGGAAATGGTTTTTTTCTAGATGCAGATTTAGCACTAAGTGCTGACGGTGTTAACGTAGAAGATTATAAGTTTGGTGAAGGTCGTATAGATAGATTAGGTTTAGGTATAGGTAAAAAATTTGACGATGGACAAATTGGTGTAAAAGGCACATATAACCCAGAATCAAGAGATGCTACAGTAGGATTGGGTGGATCTTTTAAATTTAATAAAGGTGGAGAAGTACAAATGCAAAAACAAATGGAAATGTTTCAGGACGGTGGTTTAAATGATCAGGGTGGATCTAAAGATCCTGTGTCTGGTAATGATGTACCTTCAGGTTCACTTAAAGAAGAGGTACGTGATGACATAGATGCAAAGCTAAGTCCGGGTGAGTTTGTATTTCCTGCTGATGTTGTACGATTTATAGGTTTAGAAAAACTAATGCTCATGCGTGATAAGGCTAAGAGAGGTCTAGCTCGTATGGAAGAGATGGGGCAGATGGGTAACTCTGAAGAAGCTACCATAGATGATGATGTACCATTTGGTATGGAAGATTTAATTATTGTAGCAGGATCACCTGACAATGAGATGAGCAAAGGTGGTGTACCTAGTTATAGTAGAGGTGGACAACTATTGGGTTTAGATGGTTATGTAGCACCTACTACGTATTATAATCCAGCTACAGGACAGGAGATGATCTCTACTAAAATAGGTGGTAAGTTTTTTCCACCATTACCTAAAGGGTTTGTAGAAAAACCTAAGAAGGCTGAAGCAAAACCTAGAGATGTTAAATCAGAAACTGCTAAAGTAGATACTGAACTAGGTAGTGGTGAAGTGGATGGTGGACCAGATAAAGGTGATAAAAGTTTTGGAGAACTATCACCCGATGAACAAATATCTTATGGACAAGATTTAATGGGACCATTTGGAGGTGCTATAAGTGTTGCTAATAAAGCAATAGGTTATGGAGCAGATTTTGCGTTAGGCCCAAGTCTAGGTGGGAAAATTGGTGCGTATGGTTTAGGAGCTTTGACAGATACACAAATAGATACTAGTTTAGGTATTGCAGCTCAAATTGAAAAAGAAGAAAATAGGGCTATAGATTTAGCACTTTCAGATATTAGTGCCGTATCTCCTAGTGTTGCTAATAAAGCACGTAAAGATTATGAAGCTGCACAAAAAACAAAAACAGCTTCTTATGCTGTATCACAACAATTAGGAGTAGCACAAGACTTAGTAGAACAACATCAAGATGATGTAAGCAGAGGTAATGCACCTCCCGGTTCAGTTCCTAATTCATTTGGTGGGTATAGTACCACTACAGGACCACAACAACATAGTACTAATAGTAATAATGAAGTTGTAAGTAATAAAGAACATAAAGAAGAAATGTCTCGTCAAAAAGAAGCAAAAGAAAAAGCAGCAAAAGCTAAAGATTTTAAAGATTTTATGTCCGACTATGAAAAAGCTAAAGCAAGTGGACCTGATCCAGATATGGCAGATAAAGGTGGTGTAGAAGCAGTAGGTGGTAAAGAAGGAACGCAAAGTGACGATACAGGACCAGATGATGACGGTACAGGTGCAGGATCAGAAACAGGTGTTATGAATATAGGAGGATTAGCATCTAAACCTAAAAAGAAAAAACAAAAGAAGATGAAGCGTGGTGGTTTAGCTTCAAGATAATAAACCACATGTGTTGGCTACCTATGCCCCTAATAAGGCTACCATAGCCCCAACGAAAGGAAATATAATATGTCAGACGTAACACAAGTAGAAGTAGAACCAAGTAAAGTAGCATTTGTATCTAGACCTTACAGTAAGGATGAGAAACTTAAGAAGGACGAAGAAGAACTAGAACAGCTACTAGAAGAACAAAAACAGGATGCCTCAACAGAAGAAGTAGAAGAAGAACCTACTACTGCTGAAGAAAAAACATTTAAGAAAAGATATTCAGATCTACGTAGGCATCAACAGAAACAGACAGAAGAACTAAAGACTGAGATAAATGCACTTAAGAGCCAGTTAGAACAGTCAACTAAGAAACAGATTAAACTTCCTAAGTCTGACGAGGATATAGAAACATGGGCCAAAGAGTATCCTGATGTAGCTGCTATAGTAGAAACAATAGCTATGAAGAAAGCAGCAGAACAATCAGCTAGTCTAGAGCAACGTGTTAAAGCATTAGATGATATGCAACAGGACGTAAGCAAACAACGTGCAGAGACAGAGTTGTTACAAATGCATCCAGACTTTGATGATATACGTAACGATGATGACTTTCATACATGGGCAGAAGAACAGCCTAAGTGGATACAGGACGCTCTGTATGAAAATGATAATGATGCACGATCTGCTGCTAGAGCAATTGATTTGTACAAGGCAGATAGAAGTATTACAACTAAGAAAACTAATAATAGAGATGCAGCTAAGTCTGTATCTACAAAAGGAAAACGTAACAAACCTGTAGAAAATGAGTCTAGTTCTTTTCTAAGAGAGTCTGAAGTACAGCGTATGACCGCAAAGGAATACGAAAGTAGATCAGATGAAATCATGGAAGCTATTAGACAAAACAAGTTTGTATACGATTTATCTGGATCAGCACGTTAATTAGTGTTGACAAACAGTAGATTGTGTATATAACTATACATAGTCGCAAGATGTAGTTAGCCCTTGAATAAGACTACCTAACTATATCTCACTATACTTCTAAGACAACCCGATGAAGAAGAGCCTATGTGTAGTTGGCCTTACACGTACAACCTCTTAGTTCACGGCCCTTAAGGTAGATAAAAAATAGTGTACAATATGTACACATGGGATGTCGTATATAGGAGAAAATAAAATGGCATTTTCAACTGCAACAGGCTACGGCAACCTGCCTAATGGTAATTTCTCACCAGTTATCTACTCTAAGCAGGTACAAGTAGCTTTTCGTAAGGCTTCAATTGTTGAAGCTATTACAAATAGTGACTACTTTGGCGAGATCGCAAATATGGGCGATAGCGTTAAAATAATTAAGGAGCCAGAAATCACGGTTAAAGCGTATGCTCGTGGTACTACGATTACTCCGCAAGACTTGGACGATGAAGAGTTCTCTCTTACCATCGACAAAGCAAACTACTTTGCATTTAAAGTCGATGATATTGAAGAGGCACACTCTCACATCAACTTCCAACAGCTTGCAACTGATCGTGCAGCTTACAGACTAGCTGACCAGTTTGACCAAGACGCTCTTGGTTACTTAACTGGTTTCAAACAGTCTTCTTTGCATTCCAATGCTGATACTGTTAACTCAACTGTTAATGGTGCAGTTGCTGTATCTACAGCAGGTACTGACGAATTACTAAGCTCAATGAAGATAGATGCTTCTGAGTTCGGTGGTTCTGCTAGTAATGCAATTGGTATTCAAGCACGTGCTGGTGGTGCAACTTCTGCTACACCCGGTTCAGGTAATGCTAACCCATTACAAATCGTAGCTCGTATGGCTCGTTTGCTTGATCAACAAAATGTTGACACCAACAATCGTTGGCTCGTTGTTGATCCAGTTTTCGTTGAAGTTCTCAAAGATGAAGACTCTCGTCTTCTCAATGGTGACTTTGGTGGAAGCGGAATACAAAATGGTCTTATACTTAATAACCTTCATGGTTTCAAAGTATATATGTCTAACAACCTACCTTCTATTGGAACTGGACCAGCTACTACTGGTGGTACAAACTCCTCTAACTTTGGTATGATTGTATCTGGACATTCTTCTGCTGTAGCAACTGCCGAGCAGATTAATAAGACAGAGACATATCGTGACCCTGATAGCTTTGCCGACATAGTTCGGGGAATGCATTTGTATGGACGTAAGATACTTAGACCTGAAGCTCTAAGTGTTGCACGTTATTGCTTGGTATAAGGAGACTGAATCATGGCTACAGTAACAACCTTAAGTTCAGCGGCTCGTGGCTCAGATGCCAGAGGTCGCGCTCCTTACTTGGTGCAAAATAGTATTGACTTCTCTGCTGCTGTTACCGCTAAAGGTACAGCACTAGCAGCTGCTGATATTATTGAAGCAATCACAATACCTGCTAATACTATGATCTTGGATGCTGGTTTTGAAGTAACGACAGTTCACGCTGGTACTTCTTCTGACTGTGCACTTGATCTAGGAGTAACAGGTGTTGATGTGGATGCATACGTTGATGGCTTTGACTTTGACGGTGCATCAGCAGGTGCTTATAGTGTAGGTGCAGGTAGTGGACCTCTCACTGTTGGTGCAACTGCCGACACGCTTGATGTTTTAATTCAGGCACAAACTGGAACTACAACGGCTGGTGTTATCCGTGTCTTTGCATTATTGCTAGACGTTGATGACATAGGCACAGTAGGTGCAGATGAAGTGGATCGTGATACACTCGCGTAACACATGTGGAAGGGGTGGGATAAACCTGCCCCTTTCTACTTAAGGATATATTATGGCTACAACATTTCTAACATTAGTTAATGATGTCAACAAAAGGCTGAACGAAGTTGAGCTTACCAGTTCTAACTTTGCATCAGCCACAGGTTTTTATGCACACATAAAAGATGCAGTCAACTCTGCTATACGCTACATTAATGAAAGCGAGTATGAGTGGCCTTTTAATCATTCAGAAAAAGAACAAACATTAGTTGCTGGTACAACAAGATACGCATTTCCAACAGATGCTAAACTAATAGACTTTGAATCGTTTAGAATAAAAGAAGATGCTACATTAGGAAATGATACAAAGAAACTAGCTTTAATTACATATGATGAATACCTAGAAAAATACGTGGATCAGGAGTACGCTGCAAGTCAGACACGTGCACTACCACGTTTTGTTTTTCATGGACCTGATCTAAAGTATGGTTTGATAGAACCACCTGATAAAGCATACACGTTAGTATTTGACTACTATGTATTTCAGGCAGACCTATCTGCTCATGGTGACACAATGGTTATCCCAGACCGTTTTAAACACGTTGTAGTGGACGCTGCAATGTTTCATGCATATATGTTCAGGGGTAACACTCAAGATGCTGTAGTGGTCAAGGAGAGGGCAGATGAGGGTATTAAAGCAATGAGGTCTATGTTAATTAATCGCTATCACTATATGAGGTCTTATATGATACCTGCTGCAACAGGAGGACGTAGACTAGGTTCCTCTAGGTCTACAGCAGGATCGAGCTTGGATAGTCTATAATGCCTGATGCATGGGAGACATTTAGAATAGAGTTTAAAGGTGGGCTAGTAACTAATCTTAGCCCATTGCAACAAGCTATCAATGCTCCCGGTTCTGCCAGAATACTACGTAACTACGAACCATCTATTGATGGAGGTTACAAACGCATACAGGGCTATGCTAAGTTTGATAGTAATATTATGGCTCCATATGGTAATCCAGTTGTACATGGAGCTAGTCAATCAGGTACTACATTAATTATAGCAGCAGTGCATACTACTCCTGCTGTTGGTGATACATTTACTATAGCAGGAGTCTCTAGTACATATACAATATCGGGTGTATCTTTTGATGCTACTAATAATAGAGCCACACTAACTTTATCAGGTGCACTAGCTTCTAGCCCTGCTAATGGTGCGCTTATAACATTTGCTACTGTAACTACAGCTAACTATGCTAATGGTATTACATACTTTAATAATAAAGCTGTAGTAGCACTTAATGCAGATATATTAGAAACAGCAGGTAGTGGCTATACAAAAATAAATAAACCTAATTATGGTAGTCCATTAGTACACAATGCTTCTCAGACAGGTACATCTCTAGAGATAGATGCGGTAGATAACTTTCCACAAGCAGGTGATGTATTTACTATTGCAGGTGTAGATAAAACATATACAGTTCAAACTACTATATCATCTTATACTAATGAAACACATAAACGTCTTACTGTTACTATAGATCCAGCACTAGATAGTAGTCCATCAGATAATGCGGCTTTAACATTTATATCTACTAGTAGAGAAGGTGCAGTTAATACACGATTTGATATTATTGATTTTACAGGTACATCAACACTCATAATGGTTGATGGTGTAAATGCACCTGCACTATATGATGGCACTACGTTTACTGAATTAAATAGTGCACCATCAGATGTAATAGGTGCTACAGTTGTAGCTACACATAAAAATCACATCTTTTACGCTAAAGGTAGAGTATTAAGTTTTGGTGCACCACTTACTACTACAGATTTTCAAAGTGGTAATGGTGCTGGTAGTATTGGTTTAGATAATAGTATAGTAGCAATAAAAAGTTTTAGAGATCAACTTATAGTATTTACAGATTCATCTATCTTTAGATTAAATGGTGACGCACTAGCAACTTTTAACTTACAACCTATTACACGTGACATAGGATGTATACAGACTGACAGCGTACAAGAAATAGGTGGTGATGTTGTATTCATGGCTCCTGATGGTTTAAGACTTCTTAGTGCTACTGAACGTATTGGTGACTTTGGATTAGCACCTATTACTAAAAAGATACAAGGTACGTTTAATGAATTTGTAAAATTACATACAGACTTTTTTAGTTTAGTTATAAGAAATAAATCACAATATAGACTATTAGGTTGGAATAATAGCTTTACAAGACCTAATGCACAAGGTATACTGTTTACACAATTTGCATCTCCCGGTGAAGCATCTGTTATTGACTTTGCAGAAACCAGAGGTATACAAGCAACAGCATGTGCAAGTGTGTATTCAGGAACAACTGAGTTTGTTCTGTTTTCAGGTAAAGAAGGTTATCTACACAGAATGGAAAATGACACATCTAGTTTTGATGGTAATAATATAGCAACTACATTTGCTACACCTTTCTATCCTATCAATGATCCACGTATACGAAAGACAATATACAAAGCTCAGTTCTATCTAGATCCAGAAGGAAGAGTAAACTTTGATCTAAACTTAAAATTTGACTTTGATGAGAGTGGTGCTGTAGTTATGCCAGCAGTAACATTTACAAATGCAACTAGTAATCAGGCACAATTTTATGGTATTGGTGCATATGGATCTGCTACTTATGGTGCTAAGTTACAGAAAGTATTTTCTGCACAGACTACAGGATCAGGTAAAACTATATCTGCACAGTTTGAAGCAGATAATAATACAGATGTTCCATATGCGCTTGACGCATTGACACTGGAATATGCAACACATGCAAGAAGGTAATTAAAAATGGGAACAGGATATACACGTAACGATACTGCTAACAATATTGCTGATGGTAATATTATTAATGCCTCTGACTTTGATGGAGAGTTTGATGCTATCGTAACTGCCTTTAGTACATCAGGACATACGCATGATGGTACAGCAGCAGAAGGTGGTGCAATAACTAAACTAGGACCAGCACAACAACTTACTATAGCCGCAACTAGTATTGTACCATCTACTGATGATGCATTTGATTTAGGTTCTAGTGGTGCAGAGTTTAAAGATTTATACATTGATGGTGTTGCATACATAGATGCTATTAACTTTAATGGCACAGCTATTGCTTCTACTGCTGCTGAACTTAATATTGTAGATGGTGACACATCTGCTTCTACTGGTGTAACTATAGCAACCTCAGATCAGTTTATTATAAACGATGGTGGTACAATGAAACAGCTTACGTTTGCTGATTTAGAAACGTGGGTAGAATCTAACATTGACACAGGTGCAAGTTTAACAACTGTAGGTGCATTAGATTCTGGTAGTATAACTTCTGGCTTTGGTAATATTGATAATGGTGCATCTAACATAACGTCAGGTGGTTTGTTGAAGATAGATGTAGATGCTGATGCAGATGATCTTACAGGTGATAGTGCTACAGGTAGACTTACCATAGGTGCAGGTGAAGACCTAAACTTATATCATGGTGGTACTAATTCTTACATAGTAAATGATACAGGCGATTTAATTATTGACACAGCAGGTGATGTTGTTCTTGATGCAAATGGTGCAGATGTATTATTAAAAGATGATGGCACACAGTATGGTGCTTTAACTAATAGTTCTGGTGATCTTATAATTAAGTCAGGTTCAACTACTGCACTTACAATGTCAGGTGCTAATGTTACTGCTGCTGGCAATGTTACAGTAACAGGTGACTTAACCATATCAGGTGATGACTTGACTATGGGTACAAATACTTCTGGTATGTTGCTTATAGCTGATGGCACAAACTTTAATCCTACTGCTGTTACTGCGCTAAGTGAAATATCTACAGTAGCTAACGATGATGTATTTCTTGCAATAGACACATCAGGTGGTGGCCTTAAGAAAATAGCTAGAAGTGCTGTTGTAGCAGGTCTTGCTACATCTTCTGCTATTAGTAATGTTGTAGAAGATACATCTCCACAATTAGGTGCTGACCTTGATACTAACTCTTTTAATATAGCATTTGATGATGCACATGGTATTAATGATGATAGTGGTAATGAGTTTATTATATTTCAGAAAACAGCTACAGCAGTCAACCAACTAGACATTACTAATGCTGCTACAGGTAATCCACCAGAGGTATCAGCTACAGGTGGTGACTCAAACATTAGTCTTAAGCTAACACCTAAAGGTACAGGTCAGGTTGTACTAGATGGTAATGTAGGTATAGAAAGTGGTCTGATTGATCTTAAAAATAGTGGTTCTGTATCTTCTATACGTTTCTACTGTGAGTCTTCTAATGCTCACTATGCAGCAATCAATGCTCCTGCTCACAGTGACTTTAGTGGTAATGTAACACTAACTCTACCAGTTACAACATCTACATTAGTTGGTGATACAGCTACACAAACACTTACAAATAAAACTCTTACTAGCCCAGTACTTAATACAGGTGTTAGTGGTACAGCAGTTCTTGATGAAGATAACTTAGCTTCTGACTCTGCTACTCAACTAGCCACACAACAATCTATTAAAGCATATGTAGATAACTCAATGACATCTGCTGTTACTGCTAGTTCTACAACTACACTTACAAACAAAACACTTACTGCTCCTAAGTTTGCTGATGCAGGTTTTATTGCTGATGCAAATGGTAATGAACAGGTTGTATTTCAAACTACAAGTTCTGCTGTTAACGCTCTTGAAGTAACTAACTCTGCAACAGGCAATGCAATTGTTGTTGGTGCATTTGGTTCAGATTCAAATGTAGATATAGATATTACACCTAAAGGTACAGGTGAAGTAAATATAGCAGCTGGTAATTTAAACTATGCAGGTACAGCTATAACAACTACAGGTGCTGAAATAAATTTAATTGATGGTGATACAGCTAGAGGCACAACAGCAGTAGCAAGTGGTGATGGTATACTTATTAATGATGGTGGTACAATGCGTATGACTAATGTTGATACTGTATCTACATACTTTGCTAGTCACTCTGTTGGTGGTAGTAATATAGTTACAACTGGAGCATTAGACTCTGGTTCTATAACTTCTGGTTTTGGTAACATAGATACTGGGTCATCTACGATTACAACCACTGGTCTTATATCTGGTGGGTCTTTAGACATTGACAATGTTTTAATTAACGGTACAACTATAGGTCATACAGATGATACCGATTTAATGACATTAGCTAATGGTGTTCTTACTGTTGCTGGAGAAGTTTCTATGACTACTCTAGATATTGGTGGTACTAATATAACTGCAAGTGCTGCTGAACTAAACTATGTAGATGGTGTAACTAGTGCAATACAAACGCAACTAGATGCTAAAGCATCAACTGGAAAAGCAATAGCAATGGCAATGGTTTTTGGGTAGTATAGAAAGAAAGATTTATGCAATACATTATAGAGTTAATTAAGAAACATCAAACATGGTTTAGAACAGATGACCTACTTGAACCTTGGGTTGGTGGTTATGGTTTAGATAAACTAAACATAGAAACTGAAGAGGAAAATAAAAATGGCAGCACCTAATATTGTCAATGTAGCAACCATTACTGCAAAGACAGCAACTGCATTATTAACAGGAACTTCAGCAGTCAATGCTGTAAATAATCCTGCATCATCTGGTAAGGTAATGAAAATAAACAGCCTCATTATCTCTAACGTAGATGGTACAAACTCAGCTACTGTAACTGTAGCAATATATCCGAATGACGATTTAGCAGGGACAGCAGTAGTTATTGCTTCTACTATAGCAGTACCAGCAGATTCATTCGTAGTTATTATAGATAAGAACCAAGGGCTATACTTAGAAGAAGATAAGTCTCTTGGTGTTACTGCAAGTGCAGCTAACGATTTAACATACACAGTTACATACGAAGAACTTTCATAGGAATTTAAATGAGATTTGTAGGTGACATAGCTTTAGACGCTGAAGTACGAGCTATTGCTAGTGGTGCAATAACAGATGGTGCGCCAGTTATAGTTAATGCTGATGGTACAGTACGATCTTCTGCTAGTGTTACAACAACTAACACTGAAGCATTAGCATCAGCATTTGCTGAAGTTAGTTCAGGTCATACAGCTTCTACTGGTGTAAGTATTACTTACGATACTAATGCCAAAAGATTTGTAATTGTGTTTAAAGATAGTAATGGTTATGGGACAGCAATAGTAGCTGAAATAAACACTAGTAATTTTACTTTAAGCTATGGAACTGCTGTTGTTTTTCATTCGGCTGATATATCAGAGGTTTTTCAAGCGTCTTGTTTTGATAGCACTAATAATAAACATATTATTGTTTACGAAGATAGTAGTTCTGATGATGGGCAAGTGATAGTAGGAACAGTAGATTCGTCTGATAATAGTATTAGTTTTGGATCTGCTGTAGAGTATGCTGGTTCAAATAATAGTAACGCACCTTCTATTTGTTACGATAGTACTAATAATAGAGTTGTAATTGCATTTTCAGATAATGCAAACTCAAATTACGGCACAGCAATAGTTGGTACTGTAAGTGGAACTAGTGTCAGTTTTGGAACTGAAGCTGTTTTTGCAAGTACGTCAATGTACGCAAATCCAATGCCTGTGCATGATGTTGGTGCAAATAAAATAGTTATTCAGTATATAGATGGAGGAAACAGCAATTATGGTACTGGAGTTGTTGGCACTGTAGATAGTTCTGACAATAGTATTAGTTTCGGTACACCATCCGTATATAACAGTAGTCTTCAGTATGGTGATGGTACACCTGTTTATGACAGTACTAATAATAAAACAGTTTTTTTATTCAATGATTATGGAGATAGTGAAAAAGGTAAAGCAAGAGTAGTTAGTATAAGTGGAACTAGTATTAGTTACGGAACAGAAGTTACATTTGAATCTCAAAAAGGCCCAAGAATAGCTGCAACTTTTGATAGCAATGTTGGTAAAGTAGCTGTTGGTTATTACGATGAAACACCAACTAATATGAGGCACATTACAGGTACAGTAAGTGGTACTGATATTTCATTTGGTAGTGAATTAGATATAACGTCAGATAATGCACAACCATCAGCAGGTGCAGCAGCTTTTGATCCAAATACAGGTAAAGTTCTTTATGTTGTTAGAAATATAACACAGAGCAATAAACCGTATGCAGCTGTTGTACAGGTAGGTGGTGACAGTACAGATGCACCATTAACATCAGAAAACTTTATAGGCTTTGCACACGCCGCATATGCAGATGGACAAAAAGCTACAGTAAAAACTACTGGATCGATTGCTAGAAATATACCGCAACAACCATTACCCCAAGCATTAGGAACTGCTGTAGTTTTTAATGAAGCAGATACAACAGATGGAAATTCTGTATTCGATCCAGATACAAATAAAATTATTTGGGCAGGTAGAGATGAGGGAAACTCTAATTACGGTACAGCTATAGTTGCAACAATTGATCCTTCTGATAACAGTGTAAGTTTTGGGTCAAAAGTTGTTTTTAATTCAGCCGCTTCTAGTGAAACTGATATTACATACGATACTAACTCTAACAAAGTTGTTATTGCATGGGCAAATGGTACATCAAATGCTCAAGCAATCGTAGGAACGGTATCGGGTACGTCTATTAGTTTTGGTTCTGCTGAAACATTTAATGCAAGAACTTCAAAACTTGGAATTGCTTTCGATAGCAATAGTAACAAAGTAGTCATAGCGTATGAAGATTTCAGTAATTCTAAACATGGCACTGCTATTGTAGGAACGGTGTCTGGCACTTCTATTTCATTCGGTTCAGAGTCTGTATTTGAAAGTGCAGAAACAGGGGAAATGGATATTGCTTTTGATAGCAATGTAAATAAAATGTTAATTGTTTATAAAGATTCAGACAACAGCAGTCATGGTACGGCTATTGTAGGAACGGTGTCTGGCACTTCTATATCCTACGGTTCTGCTGCTGTTTTTCATGCTGCTGCTACCGATTCATTTAATAAAGGCACTGTTTTTGATACGAATAGCAATAAGTTTGTTATAACTTATAATGACTCTTCAAGTGGCTCTGATGTGGGTACAGCAAAAGTAGCAACTATAAGTGGAACTAGTGTTAGTTTTGGCTCTGCTTCCGTAGTTCCTAGTGCTAAAAGCCCATTTAATAATTCTTTTGATTCTACAAATAATAAAATAATTTTTTCTTATAAAGATACAAACAATAAAGGGAGTACTTGTATAGGAACAATATCAGGTACGAGTATTAGTTTTGGTTCTGCTGTTGTTTTTGAGAACAGTACCACAACTACCCCAAAAGGAAACGCATACGATAGTAACAGTAAAAGAGCTTTGTTTACTTTTCAAGATAGTGCAAACAGTGGACATGGTACAGGAATAGTTTTATCTCCTGCTCAAAATGGAAACCTCACCATAGGACAACAATATTTCGTACAAACAGATGGATCATTGGGTACTAGCGCAGATAGTCCATCGGTAATCGCAGGAACTGCAATAGGTGCTAGTGACATAATTGTGAAAGGATAAACACACATGGCTAAGACAATAGTAGAGAATGAAACTAAACTAAGTAAATATGTATTCGCTGATGATAAACCAGTAACTATGGGATCTGACATGATCACAGTAGGAAGTGATCCAGTAGATTTCTACGTTGCTGATTTAAACAGTAGCAATGCAACACTGCATGAAGATGTTACAGCACCTGATGGTTGGTCAGGCAATAAACACTTCTTTGATGGAACCAATTGGACTAACAATCCTAATTGGGTAGATCCTAGCGCAGAATAAGGATTACTATGCGTATAGTCGGTAATAACCCACAACTATCTAGGCAGACACAAGCAACAGCCTCTGGTGCTATTACTGGAGGTAAGCCTGTAGTCGTGAATACTGATGGTACTGTTAGTGAAATTAGTGAAACAGCCGAATCACTTGGATCAGAAACAGTTTTTGAAAGTGGTGTAGTTGGTGAGGGTGGTACAGGTACAGTAGCAACATTTGATAGTTCTAATAATAGAGTAATTGTAGCATATTCAGATCAAGGTAACTCTTATTACGGAACAGTTTGTGTGGGTACTGTAAGCGGAACAACCATTACATTTGGAACTCCAACTGTTATTGAGAGTGCATATCTTCTTAACTTTGGTATAACTTTTGACAGCAATTTAAATAAAATTGTTATTGTATATACTCATCAACCTACTAGTGAAACTGGTAAAGCTATTGTAGGAACTATAGATTCATCTGATAACAGTATTAGTTTTGGTACTGCTGCTACATTTGATTCCAATGCTAATAATTCTAGAAATTCAGTTGCTTTTGATAGTTCAAATAACAAAGTAGCAATAGTTTATAGAGATTGGGGAAATAGCCAGTATGGTACTGCTAAAGTAGGGACTGTATCAGGTACAGATATAAGTTTTGGATCAGCAGCTGTATTTGAAAGTGCAGATAGTGCATATATTAAATGTGTATTTGATAGCAGTAACAACAAAGTAGTCATTGCTTATCAAGATAATGGAAATAGCAATTATGGTACAGCCATTGTAGGTACAATTTCTGGAACTTCCATTAGTTTTGGAACAGCAGTTGTATTTGAGTCTGCTAGTACAAGAGACATAGATATAACTTTTGACAGTTCAAATAATAAAGTAGTTATTGTATATCACGATGCTGGTAATAGTGGACATGGTACATCTGTTATAGGAACGGTGAGTGGTACTGGAATTAGTTTTGGATCTGCTGTTGTATTTGAAGCTGCTGACACAGAAGATATATCAACTGCATTTGATAACTCAAATAATAAAGTAATTGTTTCTTACTATGATGATGCAGATAGTGATTATGGAAAATATATTATAGGAACAGTATCTGGTACATCTATTAGTTATGGAACTGCTGTAACTTTTAATGAAGCAACCACTAAATATACATCAACTGCATTTGATAGCAATGAAAACAAAGCTGTTATCTTCTATAGAGATGATGGAGATAGTAGTAAGGGAAAAGGTATTGTACTACAAAATGCTGTAGCAACAAATATAACATCAGAATCATTCATAGGCTTTGCACAAGATACAGTAGCAACTGGGCAACCTGTTACGATAAATACTAAAGGTGCTATTGCTGATAATATGCCTCAAATAGCATCTGCTTCTAGTTCTGTAGGTACTGCTGTTACTTTTGATTCATCTTCTTCAACTCGTATTGCATCTTGCTATGACAGTACAAATAACAGAATTGTTGTTTCTTATGTTGATACAGGAAGTGATGATGACGGTACTGTTGCTGTAGGTACGGTAAATGCTTCTGATAATAGTATTAGTTGGGGAACACCTGTAGCTTTTAATAGTAATGTTAAAATAACAGACAGTAATATTGTACACGATTCTAATAGTAATAAAATTGTTATAGGATATTCAGATGAAGACAATAGTAATTACGGTACTGGAATCGTAGGAACAATAGATACTTCAGACAATAGTATATCGTTTGGCTCCCCAACTGTATATGAAAGCGCAAATACCGTTACTTCATCTAGAAATTTTGGTGTTTTTGATAGTAACTCTAACAAAGTAATTTTTGGGTATCAAGACGATGCTGACAGCAATAAAGGTAAAGCCGTAGTAGGTACAGTTAGTGGTACATCAATCAGTTTCGGTTCCCCTGTTATATTTGAAACTGGATATGCTATTCATATGGATGCAACTTTTGATACCAGTAATAATAAAGTAGTTATTGCATATAGAGACTACGGTAATTCTGATTATGGAACTGCTGTTGTAGGAACGGTAAGTGGTACATCTATCTCATTTGGTACTCCTGTTGTTTACAATAGTGCAGAGTCAGATTGGAACTCTGCTACATTTGATAGTTCTAATAATAAAGTAGTTATTTCTTATCAAGACAAAGGTAATTCTAGTGTTGGTACAGCTATTGTGGGTACGGTTAGCGGAACTAGTATTAGTTTTGGTTCAGAAGTTGTGTATTCAAGTGGAACAGCAACATATACATACGCAACTTTTGACAGCAATCTTAATAAAGTAATAATTGGGTATCGAAATGATGCTAGTAGTAATAGAGGGGATTTTGTAATTGGTACAGTATCGGGTACGTCTATATCATTTAATTCTCCTGCTACCTTTGAATCTGATGCAGTAACATGGGTAAGGGCTGCTTTTGATTCTAGTGCTAAAAGAACAGTATTTACTTTTAATGAAGATAACAGTGCTGGAAAAGGAGTAGTTATGCAACCTGCTGGAATACTAGAAGACATAATACCAGCCCAAACATATTTTGTACAAACAGATGGCACATTAAGTCAGACAGCAGATGATCCATCAGTAACAGCAGGAACAGCAGTAGCTGGTTCTACATTGATTGTGAAAGGGTAAGACATGGTAGCGTACATTCCCCCTAAACAAGTAGGTAAATATAAAGCTGTTGCATCTGGTGCGATTACAAATGGTAAGCCTGTAATTGTTAATAGTACTGGTACTGTTACGCAAATTAGTGGGTCTGCACAAGCATTAGGTTCTGAATCAGAGTTTACTACTGGTGCTGCAAACTATATCAATATAGTACATGACAGCGATAGTGGTAAAAACGTTGTTATTTATAGAGATGATGATGCAAAAGGTACGGCTCGTGTAGGCACAATATCAGGAACTGATATATCTTATGGCACTGCTGTCGAGTTTGAGCAAGGTAACACAGAGTTTATTGCAGCTACTTTTGACTCTAACTCTAACAAAGTAGTTATTGCGTATAGAGATACAGACGATAGTAATTATGGAAAAGCTGTGGTGGGTACAGTAAGTGGAACTGACATTAGTTTTGGATCTGCTGTTACATTTGAATCTGCTCATGCAGCTTATATGTCTGCAACATTTGACAGCACTAATAACAAAGTTGTAATTGTATATTGTGATCTAGGAAATAGTAACTATGGAACTGCTGTAGTTGGCACAGTAAGTGGTACAAGTATAAGTTTTGGAACCCCTGTTGTTTACTCAAGTTCTGCAACATATTGGCAATCAGTAGGGTTTGATACTGCAAATGGTAAAGTAGTTATTAACTATGATACGACAACCACAATCTATGTTGGTGGAGGTTCTGCTACTGGTTTAGGTATAGTTGGAACTGTATCAGGAACATCTATCAGTTTTGGTACAAGAGCAGGTTGGATGAATGGTGGTCAGCTTTATCCTGATATTGCATACGATAGCGATAGTGGGAAGTTTTTATTTGTTTCTGCTAATGGAAGTCAAAGTAACAGAGGAGAAGCAACTGTTGCTACAGTATCAGGAACATCTATCAGTTTTGGTACAGTAGCTGTTTATGAAACAGGTGCAGCAAATTATAGTCAAGTTGTAATTGATACTGCTACAAATAAAGCTGTTGTAGCATTTAGAGATCAAGGTGATTCTAATAAAGGTAAGTTTAATGTTGGTACAATATCAGGAACAGATGTTTCTTTTTCTGGTGTAACTGAGTTTAACGCTGCTACAGAGTGGATAGGCATAGAGTATGACAGCACTTCAGAAAAAGTGCTTATTGGTTATAGAGATCAAGGTGATGGGGATGATGGCACTGTTAGAGTATTGCAAAATGCAGTACCAACAAACATAACATCAGAAGGTTACATAGGCATAGCATCAGGTGGTACATATGCTGATACAGCAGAAGCTACAATAGATGTGGTTGGCACAGTAAACAAAGATCAATCAGGTTTAACAGCAGGTCAGACATACTATGTGCAGACTGATGGTACATTAGGAACAAGTGCAGATAGTCCTAGTGTAGTAGCTGGAACTGCAATATCTGCAACAGAATTAATTGTGAAAGGTTAATGACTAATGGAAGAAATATCGCCAGTAATTTTTTGGAACGTAGTACTAACGCTGGTGATTGGTCCAGCCATTTGGATGTTCAGGAATCTCATGGCAGAGGTTAAACGAATAGATATACTTCTGAACAGGACTAGAGAAGATTACTCTACTAAGCAAGAGCTAAGAGAAGATATGAAAATGGTATCAGAAGCTCTCCATAGGTTAGAGGATAAGCTAGACAAAGTATTAGAAAAAAGGTAATAGACAATGCAAATGTTTCAAGGATTTAAACCAGAAGGCATGAAGAAGATACAGCAACGTATGGGTTATACTGGCCCTGCTGATCAGTTCCAATCTTATTTGCAAGCTAATCCAGATAAGCAGATGATGATGAACAGCTATGTCAACAAAGCTATGAACATGGCTAGTGGTGGTTATGTACGTAACTTTCAAGCTGGTGGTTATAATCTGCCACGAGGTTTTAACGAACAGAACTATCTAGCAAACAATCCTGATGTTGTAAAAGCTATAAGTATGGGTCAGTTTAGTAATGCAGCTGATCACTTTCAAAAGTTTGGCGGTGGAGAAAATAGATCTGGATCAGTTGGTGTGCCAACAGGTTTTGATACAACTAATTATTTAACAGCAAATGAAGATGTAAGAGATAATATATATAGTCAAGTTCCTATTGATGAACAGGGCGGTAGAAGTACTGCTGAACTAGATAGATTAGCAAAAGATCATTTTACACGTTTTGGTTTTCAAGAAGGTAGATCATTAAATTTAGGTGCTGATCCACGAGATCCAGATCCTATAACTAGAACTACACCACCACCACCAGAAGGTACAGTAACACAACCTCCACCAGAAGGTACAGTAACACAACCTCCACCAGCAGATACAGGTACAAGTATAGGTCAGGTTGCTGCTGATGCAATTAGAGGTACACTACCTGCACCACCTGATCCTAATCGTACATTTGCTACACTACAAGAGTTAGCATCTACACCTAATGAAAGTTTAACCACTGATCAACAGCACATACGTAACTTTTATTCTAGTACTCCAGAACAACAAGAAGCTATAAATCAAATGCCAGCATTTCGTAATGCACAGTTGCCTGTTGGGCAGTATCAACCGGGTGTACAAATAACTGCACCATCAGCAGGTACAGGTACAGGTACAGGAGCTACAGGTGAATCACCACCACCTGTAGTACCCGGACAAGGTGCGCTTGTAGATGGTGGTGTATATTTAGCAAATAGACAGGACATTGTAGATGCTATTAATGCAGGTAATACATTTGGTTTAGATCCAGCATCATTAGAAGGGCTAACTGAGCAAGAGAAAAACCAAAGATTAGCACAGGCACACTATGATGCTTTTGGTAACAGTAATAGAATTAATCCTTTAACTGGTTTATCACTAACGCCAACTAATTTTGATGATGCACCAGATGAAGTTATTATAGATTACTTAGATCAGTTTCCTGATTTACGTGCAGCTGGTATAGATACTTTAGCTGAAGCTAGATCACACTATGCACAGTTTGGTAGAAATGAAATAGCATCTGGTGCTAGACCACCTCTTGTACAGTTTGATCTAACACCAGAACAACTAGAAGCATTTAGATATTCTAATCCAGCATATCAAAATATGACACCAAAAGAGTTACGTACAACATACATAGCTATTGGTGGAGCATCAGGTGCAACTAACTTTGATAGAAATGCACAGATATTAAATGCTGAACAATTACAAATATATAGAGATAATAATCCTGATCTTGCAAACTTAAGTGATTTTGAATTAAGGCAACACTTTATACAGTTTGGTAGACAGGAAATGTTACAGAACAAAAGACCTAAGATAGATGCACTTATACCACCACAATCTCCATATGCAGGACTAACTAGCATAGCAGACATAAGTGCAGCTAGACTAGAAACTCCTGTATTAGCAGATGGTACACGTTTAGATGCACAGAAAATAGCAGGTCCAGATGGTACAGTACCAACAGGTACAACTATTAGTACAACTGATAGTCAGTTAAGTGCAACAGATCCAGTAGCAACTGCTGGTAATGCACCTGCACCAACAGGTGCTACAGCTACACAAGAAGGTACTTCATTAGCACAGGTAACAGGTACAACTAACACAGCAACTAGTGTTCAAGGTGTGACGGATTTAAATACTGGACGTACCATGTCACTTACTAAAGCTAAACCAGAAGTAGCAGAGCAGACTAAATCTCTTATATCAGGAGAACAGGCTGAGACAGGTACAGGTATAGCAATTGATCCTAGCACACAAGTACAACGTGCGGGTATAACAGAGGCAGAAACAGTAGCTCCTGTTGCAGAAGCATCTGAAGCTGCTAAGTTTGTAGAACAGATAGTTGCACAGTCTGCTAACCCTACTGCTTCTGCTACTGTAGCTGGACAGCTTAGTAATTTATTAACTGACTTTGATGCATCTAATCCTCCATCATGGGCTGCTGGTGCAATGAGAGCTGCCACTGCTGAGATGGTTAGGCGTGGATTAGGTTCCTCATCTATAGCTGGACAGGCTATTGTACAGGCAGCAATGGAGTCAGCCTTACCTATAGCACAGGCAGATGCACAGATACAGGCACAGTTTGAAGGACAGAACTTATCTAACAGGCAACAGATGGCTGTATTTTATGCACAGCAACGTGCTAGTTTTATGGGTCAGGAATTTGATCAGGGTTTCCAATCTCGTGTAACTAATGCAGCAAGAGTTGCAGACATTGCAGATAAGAACTTTACCGCACAGCAACAGGTACAGCTAGAGAATAGTAACATTGTAAACACAATGAACCTAAGTAACTTAAGTAATAAACAAGCTGTACAAATGGCTGAGATTGCATCACTAGCACAGCTAGATATAGCAAATCTTAATAATAGGCAACAGGCAGCTGTACAGGAAGCACAGGCATTCTTACAGAAAGATATGACAGATGTAAGTAACGCACAACAGACTACACTGTTTAATGCACAGCAACGCATACAGTCTCTGTTTACTGACAGTGCAGCAGACAATGCACGTAAGCAGTTTAATGCTTCATCTGATAATCAGTCAAATCAATTCTTTGCTAACTTAGCTACCCAAACTAGCCAGTTTAATGATGCACAAAAGAATGCTATAGCACAGTTTAATGCAGGGCAAAATGGTACAGTCAGTAGATTTAACAAGGAGATAGAGAACCAGCGTGATCAGTTCAATGCACAGAATAGACTAGTCATTGATCAGGCAAATGCAGTATGGCGTAGGCAGATAGCTACAGCAGATACGGCTGCACAGAATCGTGTAAACGAATTAAATGCTTCAGCTTTACTAGATATATCTAATACAGCTTACAGTGATCTATGGCAACAGTATTCAGATATGATTGAATTTGCGTATACCTCTGCTGAGAATGAGCTAGATAGAATAGCGTCACTAGCAGAAGCTAATATAAATGCTGATACACGTAGAGATATAGCTGATGAAGCAAGTAGTTCAGCAGCTGGAACAGCAATAGGTGGTTTAGTTGGTACTCTAGGTGCTGCTTTTATAACTAAAGGATTAGGTTAATGAATAATAACTATACAACAGATGTGTATAATAGGTTAATGAAAAGTATGGAGACATCAGAACCTGAACCTAAAAAAACAGGTTTGCTTACACGTAATACAAAAAGCATGAAGAAAGAAACTCCATCTGAAATTGACATAGTAAGACAGTATGTACGTGTTATACAAGACCAGAGAGGTAACTTTAAAGATGGTTGATGAACCTAAATTTGACGCTCCTATTCCGGGCATGTCATTAACAACAGAAGTGGGCAATAGACCTTGGCAACAACCTACTAGATTTACTAAGACTAAAGATGTGGCAGAATACTACATAGAAAAATTAGCAGAGGATGAGTTTGCTGACATGCTAGTAGATGTAGCTGAGACAGGTATACCTCTAACCACAATAGCTAATACAATACAAATGAACAGTGTAATGCAGGGCATACATAGTGTAGACTCTGGTATACTTGCACTGCCTGTGATTATGGAGATGATGTTAGTTACAGTAGAAGCTGCTGGTATAGAGTACAATAGTGGTATGGAAAAAAATACAGAAGATCAGCCTATGAATACTTCACTGCTACTATCTAAGCTAGAAGAATTTACTACAGAGAAAACAAATGAAGAACCAGAAGATATGCCTATGCCAGTTATAGAACCTGATATGGGTGGTGGGTTAATGAGCAGGAGACAATAATGGGATTTGCATCAGGATTTACAGCAGGTTTATTTGGAAGTGTAGATAGAGCATTGCGAGAAGAGTTTAGTACTGCTAAAGCGGAAACTGCTCGCCTTACTAGTTTACGACAGGCTAGAACTGCCCAACGTAATGACGCAAGAGAAGCAAAAGTAGAGAAAGCTAATGAAGAGATACAGGCACTTGCTGGTAAAATAGGACCGGGATCAGGTATTATCTTAAATGATTTTATTCAACAGGGTGGTTTAGCCTATGCTAAAGAAGCAACTACTAAGCTACTAAACTACACTCAAAAAACTGGTATTACACCTGTACAATTTTATAAACTAACAGAAGAAGAACTTGGAAAAAAACCAAACGCACAATTTTTTAATACTTTAGCACAGTCTGCTGTTCCTGCTGTAAAACCATTAGGAGAACCTGTAACTACTGCTGGTGGTATTGCTGAGTACTTTGGATACGGTGGTCCAGAAGTAGTTAAGAAAAAAACAGAGGCGGGTCTATCGTCAACTGGTGGTAGATCAATACGTGACATATCTGGGTTGACAGAAGTACGAGGTGGTATTACCGATACTGCTATTCCAGTAGAGTTTGGTTTTAATGCACAAAAAGAAATGGCTGCTAGAAGAGTTGTTAATTTAATGGAGGAAATTAATAACCCTAATATATCATCAGAAAATAAACTTAAATTACAGGAAGAATTAAAAGCAGCAAATGCTACCTTAGATGGTATACGTAAAGTAGAAGCTACAATGGCTCCTGATAAATCTTTTGAAGATCAATATAGGAGAGCAATAGCTGAAGGAGATACTAAAGGTGCACAAGCAATCCTTGATGCCGCAACAAAATATCACATGGGTACAACTACTCCTAAATATCAAGGTAATACAGGAGCCTTTACACTTAAGATGATTGATAGGGCTAGAAAATTAGTAGATGACGAAATAGGTTTTGACCCACGAAACCCAGATAAAACAGTTTCTAGACGTATGAAACAATCTGATGGATCATTTAAACTGGTTCCTGTACCGGGTGAAGAAATGCAAAAAATTAGGAAGACAAAGCAATTACAAACATTTTTAAATTTAAGAAATAGATTATTGCCAAAGGGTAATGACTTTAATTCTATAACTGCTTTAGATGATTTAGATGCTGAAATTAAAATATTAAGAGAACAACTTGAGGAAGGGAATACAGGTACAGGTACTGCTACAGGTACTGCTACAGGTACAGGTACTGGTACAGGTACTGGTACAGGTACAAATACAGGTACTGCCCCAAAGAAAAGGTCTGTCGTTTTAAATAAAAATACTTTTGTAAAAACATTAAGAAAAATTGAAAATGATCCTTCTATTCCTACAGATGAAAAAGAAAGTACAGTAATACAAATATTTAGTGCATCAGGTTACAGCAATGAAGAAATTAAAAAAGTTGTAGAAGAGATAAAAAAAGAACAAGCAAGTGGACTAGATCCTTCATTTACTAAAAATAAATTAACTGCTGAAGAAATTAACAAAACAATGGGAGATGGGCCTAGAAGAGATAAGCAGGGTCTTGTACCTCGCAGAGAAAGATTTGGTGCTTTATTAGAAGGCAGAAGAAATCCTTTAGGCGGTACTGAATATGACAAAATGGGTCCACAAACTTAGGAATTAAAATGTCTACAACTCAACTTACATTATCTGATAATGAACTCATAGATAAATACTATGTAGGAGAAGAGGAAGAAGAAACAGAAACTGTTGCTCCTACAATGTCAAATAATGAACTCATAGATAAATACTATGTAGGAGAAGAGGAAGAAGAAACAGAAACTGTTGCTCCTACAATACAGGAAACAGAACAAGAGACTGTGCCTGTCACGCAGAGTGACTCTTCTTTAATAGATAAATACTATGTAGGAGAAGAGGAAGAAGTTGTTGCAGAAGAAGAAGTAGAAGAAGGTAAAATATCTAAGGCACAGTATGCTAATAATAATGTTGTAATGGATAAGATTAGACAGTTTGATAAAAGTTATTATGGAGAAGATGGGGGTCAACGAGAAGGTGAAACTAACGAAGAATACTTTGAAAGATTTTTAACTTTTAAAAGAGCCATAGAAAATAATACAATAAACATGTCGGGCATGATTGATTGGATACGTAAGGCTTCTCCTGAAGAAAGGGAAAACTTTGTTGATGTATATATAGATGTAGAAAATAATTTACCTAACTTCTATGAAAAAGGTGGTGGCAGTGCTGGCTCTGCAATATTCGACTACCTATTCTATACTGTAGTTGATCCTATTGTATTACTAGGTGGTGTGTTTGGTAAGATGTTTTCTAGAGGGGCAATGCTTGCTGTAAAAGAAACACTAAAGAAAAAAGGTAGAGATGCAGCTTTAAAAGAAGCTAAGAAAATAGGCATGAAAAGAGGTGTAAAGATCGGTGCAGTTACTGAAGGTGTTGCATCAGGTAGCCTTGACATAGGAACACAACGTATTGAACAGGCTAATGTAAACATAGAAGATGTTGATATAGATTTAGAGAGAACTGGTATTGCAACAGGTGTGGGTGCTATTGCTGGCGGTTTGGGATTTGGACTACAGCAAAAGCAGGAGTTTGCTGGTTTAGCAGGTAGGATGGACAAACGTAATACAGCTAAGATAGAATTAGCCGACAAAATAAAAGCAGATAAACTACAAAAATATCAATCCGATGATGCATTAAAAAATGCAGGAAAAGAAATACCTGATGAAATATTTGATCCAGTAGATGCAAAAGAATATCTAGAGATACTTGGTAATGTAGATAACATAGACCTAGTTGAATCTAAAGTAAGAACAGATATACTAGAAAGAATTAATAAAGTAGCACTGACTATCTTTGATGATTATAATGCTAGAGGTATGACCCCTCCGGGTATAGAGCCTAGTATGAAAGCTAATGAAGTTGTACGCTCTATTATAAGATCTACTGAAGCACAAGAGCTAGACCCTGATCTGTTAGACAAAGCAATATCTAAAGCAGGTTTAACTCCAGAATTGTTTGAGTCTATAGTAGGTGTGACATATAGTGATGCTGGTAAATCACTAGCTACTCTAGCTCCAATGGGACAGAGATTAAAAAAACTAAGGGAGCTACATCCTCAGTTTGTAAAGAAGCTAGATGAGTTAGCAGGTGTACAGGCTAGTTCTACAAATGTTTTTGGTTATATCTGGGATGGTATAAGACGTTTAGATAGAGAAGGTAGAGCACTAGCTGTTACAAGATTCAGTACAACAGCAGGTAACATAGCTACACTAGCACTTACACAGACAATGCAGGTAGGTTTTAATGCAATAGAAAGTACACTGTACCATTTTGGTAAAGCTACTCGATCTATTATGGAAGGTACATCCTCTGTTGAGGGTACTAAGCAAGGCATGAAAGATATTGTAAAGGATACCTTTGGTGCACTAGCATACTTAGATGATCCACAACTATCATCTGAGATGACAGAGTACTTGTTACGTAGTAATCCTGCTATGGCAAGAGTTATAGATAGATCATTAGGTGAGGTTGGAGATGAAGGACTAAGTAAGTTTACAAGATTTGCTAACACACTTAACATGGTACAGGATGTGTTTGCACGTAAGGCTGTATTCTCTGCTACTGTAGACAAACATCTAAGAAGAATAGGACAAAACTTTGATGTAGTACAGGCAGAAGGTAGAGAGTTACCTACGAGTGTGCTAAAGAATGCACAGAGAGAAGCATTAGAAGCTACCTTTGCTGCCATGCCACGTACTACTTCACAGGGAGGTGGGCGTACTGAGCACATAGCTCATCACTTTATTAAGTTTGTTGAGCAGTTACCTTTTATACCAGTGCTAGGTACAGGAGAACTTCCTTACGCTAGGTTCATGGTCAATGCACTGTCACATCAATTGCAATTCAGTCCTGTAGGTGGTGTTAATGCAGCTGCAACCTTTACTAATGCTATGTATAGAAGATTTGGTAAGCAAATGAATGATGCCACTACACGTGCAGATCTAGCTAAGGCTAGGTCACAGTTCTCTAAAGCTGTAGTTGGTACTGCTGGATTATATGCAGCTATACAATATCGTATGGAGAATCAGGATCTTGAACCACATGAGATGAGAGGCGAGGCTAACAAACCTGCTGACGTTAGAAGGTTCTGGCCTCTAGCTCCTATACTAACATTAGCTGATGTATTCGTTAAGATTAAATTAGATAAGTTTGATGAGATCAGTTGGAAGAAGACAAAAGAAAATGTAATAGGTACTAGGTTTAGAATGGGTCAGTATGGTGGTGCTGTGGATGACATGATGGGTATTATGTACAAAGGCATCACTGAAGGTATTGAAGCAGAAGAACTGGCAGATAAGCTAGGTGCGTATACAGGAGAGATGGGATCTAGATTTACCACACCTGCTAAGATTGTTACTGATGTTGTTGCTATCTTTGATGAAGAACAGGCTGTAGTAAGAGATGCTACACAGGTAGAAGGTGACACACCAGAAGAAAGATTTGTAGATGCAGCTAAGAAGAAGCTATATAACAACATGCCTTTCCTAGCTAAGACATTGCCTGTACGAGAGCAAACAACTAGAGAGGGTGAAAGATATATACAAAGTCCTGTGATGAGATTGTTTTATGGTGTATCCTCTGTTGAACGTAGAAGCGATATAGAAAAAGAATTACTTAAACATGGCATGGAAGACTACACACTTACACCACGTACAGGTGATAAACGAGCCTCTGCATTTGTAAATAAATATCTTGGTCCACTAGTAGAAAAAGATTTAGGGGATATAGTAGACTCTAAATATTATGATAGCTTATCTAAGAACGAACAGAAAGTATTTTTAAGTAAGCAACTAGGAGAAGTTAGAAAAATCTCTTCTGTTCTGGGTAGGATGGATGCACAGGATAGAAATGAAACAGGAGGACCAACCTCATTTACAAGAGGTGATTGGATTAAGCTGTCACCACAGCAACGTGCATTAGCAGATGAGATCTATCAAGATAAGTATGGTAGATCAGTAGTAGAGCAACAAAGAGAAGAACCCTCTGTTGATCACTACCTACAGGCTACCGAAATTGCAAAACTTATGGCACGTTAGCGTTTATCTCCACTACCCTGTATCGTACCTTTCTTTAACCTAGCTTCTAGCTTATCTTTATTCTGTTTAGCTATGACACTCAACGACATGTCAAGATCAGATGCCAGTGCTGCACAGTACCACAGTACATCACCTATCTCTGATGCTAGTTGTTCCTTCCAATCGTGAGGCATGGTATCTTCACCATCCCTAATAAGTTTCTTTACCTTATTGGCTACCTCACCTGCTTCCCCAACCAAACCTAAAGCTGGATATGTAATCTTATATTCTCGTGGATATATAGCTGTTGTCTGTGCGATCTTTTGGTAATCATTAAAATCTAACATTGCATATCTCTCCTTCAACCAGTTAAGTGCTGACTGTTCTAAGTTGCTCTTCATGCTTTACCTTTCGTAGTGTCTCAAAGTAGGCCTTGTTATAACCACGTTCCCACTCTCTAGATTGCATGGAGTTTTCTTTGTATGGGTTAGTATACTTTGCTCCCCTGTAGAAAGCATCGTAACCTCTACGCCACTGTATCTTTAGTGGTGCATCATTCTTGTTTAGTCCTCTACGCATACTACTTCTCCCTGCTAATTCGGTTGATCCAATTCAGTAATTGCCATATTATAACAATCAGACCTGATAACAAAGTTATTGTCACCATCTTTATCGCCTTTCTTTTTAAACACAGCATTGTCAAAGTACTCTATCTTATCTTTACTACCTAAGAACCATGCAGTGCTAAGATCTTTCTTAACACGTACAAAGGCATACATGTCACACTTCTGTCTGGTATTTAACTTAGCCACAGAACATTCGTAATGACTTAGTGGAGGTACACTTGTCTGCTTTGTCTTTACGTCTACTGTCTTACCATTGTCAAGCATGATGTCATAGTCATAAGTGTTCAACCACTTACCTCCCATTACTTTCAGAGCTACCTGCTCCCCTATGAAACCTGCTAGTGTACCTCCACCATTCAAGATGGACTGCTGTAACATGCCCATCTCTAACATCTTGTGCCTAGCTTCCATTACCATATCGTCTGTTATATCTAATGCAATCATATTGTATACTCCTTATGCAGTTAAGTCAACAACTTCACATACACCTGCTGAACAGGCTAGTTCCCTGCCTCCAGATGTACCGTCTTCTTTTTCGTAGTCAGATAGCTTACTCCAATCTATTCTACTTGGCATACGCTTAACCATCTCCATGCATGTAGACTTATCTACCTCTTGATAAGGAGCTTGCTTATACACATGCTCACTGTAAGGTAGGAAGCTAATGCCTGATAGATCATCAAAGTTCTCGTATACCCATGCTCCTACTTCCATCCATTCGTTCTGCTTAACTGATATTGTAACAGATGGTTTGTGTTCACACCAGTGTGTTTGATACGTTAGCCACAGATTTAATTGTTCTATAGCTGTCATATCATTACGTGTCACAGCCCCTGTTGGTGCGATAGTAGGAAAGCTAAACACTGTAGTGTCTAATGGCTTAGTAACGTCAGGCTCATTAGGTATACCCATATCAACCATGAACTGTGTCATAGGGTCTTTGTTATCAGCACGTACTGTCCTGATGTAGTATGGACTATGCCTTGCATGAATGCCACTGGCACTATCTACTAGCTGTGATACAGTACCTGATGGCTTAACACATGTAATAGCTACTGACATGTTAATGCCTATTGCTTCTGCTATCTCTTTGTTGGTATCTACAGCTACCTGCTTTAGTTCCTCTAGTATCTTAGGAAGAGTAAGACTCTGATGTGTGCCATTTAACAATGGACAGTCCATGATACCTGTAAGAGATACACCTAACAACCTTTCTTCTTCAGTATTAGTCTTCCATATCTTACGTAGGTATCTAAAATCAGTAAGTGTAGACTGTAATGTACCTAGTATAGTAGCTAACTTTACTTTCTCTTTAAGTGTTTTAAGTGTATCAGTATTACGTGCGACTACTTCTGACAGGTTACAGAATTGAAATGGTCTTAGTATAATCTCAGAACATGGGTTACAACCAAAGACATGATCACTATCTCTTCTGCCAGTTTTAGATGCTTGCTTCAGTGCTGACTGCCTGTTGAATATACCACGTTCACCTGACTGACTTTCGTACAGTGATGTCCACTCTCGCATGAATGTTCCCATGTCAGGTTTAGTACTGTACGCTACACTGTTATTAGCTAGTGCTCTCTGTCCTTCATTCTCCCACCACTGTCCTGACTTAGCATGACGCATCTGGTCATCATCAATGTCTGACAGGCTGATCAATGCACTACGTCTTACACCACCTACAACTACTACCTCGCCTATCTTACACATGATGTCATGGCATTCTAGTGGTGTTAGTCTACGTCCTACCGCACCTTTAAACTTCTCAATGCAGAAGTTAAACAGATCCTCTAGTGGTGCAGGACCAGATGCCCTACCACCAAACGTCTTTAGCCTAGCACCAGCAGGACGTACTGCACTGACATCCCATGTAGGTATCTGACCAGAGTATAACATAGCTAGTAATTCTTTCAGAGACTTTGCCCAACCAACACGTGAGTCTCCTACCTTAATTACTGTATCAGAACTATGCAGTTCTTCATTAACTATGGGTAGCTTATCTGTATACTGTCTTTCAACAGAGAAGCCAACACCTGTACCACACATAAGTATATACATACACTCATCAAATACTCTTGGTGTATCCACTGTCATGTATGAACAGTTGTAACTAGGCACGTGGCATATATCCAATGGTGCACCTGCTGTCATCAATGCTCTCATACTCGGCATAATATTTAAGTCCTGTACTGCACTAGATAGTTTCTCGTGTATATTGTCAGGCATTATGTAGCCATACTTCTCTAGTACATAACTTTCAAGATAGTTAAAGTATCTCTCGACTGTTTCAAGCCAACCTTCACGCCTCTGATCACCTTCTCTCCATCTGGCATAACGTGATAGTGCAATAAAATTTTGGTAGTCAGAACTTAAATAGTTATTTGTGTGCATGTCTATCTCTCCATAGTAATTTTTAATGATGATACCTCTAAGCCTCCTACATCGTGGATATAGTCACGTAAGCCATCATCTATTTCAGATGCGACATCTCCATCAGAAGGCATAGGATACTCTTCTTTGTCAATGTCTAAGGTTATAAATACTTTTACTTTCATTATTTATCCATGTGTTCTATTAGTTTATCTAAGTACCACTTAGCTTTATTAAGATCTTCTACAGCCTTACCTTTGTAATCAAACCTCCATAAGTATTTCATTATGTTACCTTGTAGGTAGTACTTAAAGTTATCACCTGTAGCAGCACTGATAGCGTCAATGCACTCTACCCCATTTTGATTATAGTGTGGTGGATGATTGACCATATCAAAAGATGAGAATGAAAATGGTCCAGTAGTATCTTTAATTGTAATAGTCTCATTGCCCATTGTAAGTGTGTCCATTATGCTGATCCTTTCGTCTTAGTGTTAAAGGTTAAGTGTATTACGTTACCATCTACACCTGTTACCTCTGCCTGAACAGGCTCAGTTATATGTGTCTTTGGTAACGTGTCATTCTCGTAGTCTGTTACGTAATTACTTATGTCACTTCTTAGTACTTCATCGTACTCCATCATAGGTACAGAAGCACAAATCATTTTAGTCAAATGCATCAGCTTTGTAAAGTCTTCTCCTGTAAGTTTGTGTTTGTCATCCCACATTATACATATATCTACATCACCATTCCACTGACCATCTACCATATGAGGACGCAATCGTATTGCAAAATCATTAGGATCAAACTCAGGTGTTATTTCTTCTGTCATACGATTCTCCTCTTAGTTCCTGTAAAGGCTATAAACTTTTTGTGTTTGTTCTTGCCTTTTTCTTTTAGCCATTCTTCAGGTATAACCCTGTTACTATACAGTAAGCCATACTTATAACACCATTCTCCATACGTACTCTTCGCTCCTTTACGTAGCTTTCTTCTACTGTTTTCAAAGACAAATCTTATATCCAATTTAGGATGTTGTCTCTTAATTGCGAGATGCTTACGCCTATCAGCAGCAGTAAACATCCCCTTAGACTCTATGATTATACCATTATCCAGTACAAAATCAGGAGTATAGGTACGGTAGGCTAGATCTTCCCACTCTATCTTAAGGCTTTCATATGTAAACTTTACTTTTAAAACCTTAAGCTCATCTGCGAGTTTCTTTTCTAAGCCTGACCTGTACCCATACTTCCTTGCATGAGAGAACTTTGTATAGTTCATCACGTGTTATGAAGCTCTGCCATGCCAGAATGAAAATGCACCAGAGCCTAGTTGATTTACACCGTAGCCTAGTGTCTTTAGCTCCTCACGTATTGTAGAGTCTATATCCTTTCTAGCCTCTAATGCAGCACGTAAGGAAGCAGTACGCTTCTCTTTGTACTCACGTTTCATTTCAGATAGCTGTGCTTCAGCTTCTCTGATTGCACTTTCTAATTCTGCTAAGTCTGTGTCCATTCTTCTAACCCCTTTCTGTTTTCATTCTTACCATATGCATCGTAGTGATGCTTACCATTACGAAACTGTCCATTCTCTACAGCTTCCTTAACGTCTGGATTTGCCTCAAGATAACTTGCTTCAGGAAAATCAGTCATGCTTTACTCTCCTTCTCTATATGCACGTAAGAAACTATCTTAGGTTCCTTTGCACGTGACTTCAATGCTGGTAGTTCTTTCAACTCAGGCCAACAGGTTTTGCGGAAAGAACACCAGCTACACTCACTGCCTAGTATTTTATTTCCTGTTGGTTTACCATTAAAGGTTTCATCTACTGCATCAAAACATCTCTTGAACTCATTATCATTAACAGTCTTAACTGTCTTGTTAATATGGTACATTTCTTCCATCATGTCAATGCCTTTAGCTGGTACATATTTAAAGCTACCATTTGCTTTATTAACTACCCACCAACCACCGGGCTTAAGACCTGATGCTGTAGCGTACCCTGCAAGTTGACCCACATAACCAAACGAGTCATGTGCTTTTAACGTAGCAAAGTCTTTGAACTTATTTCTATAGGACCAATCAGATGCAGATTTAATATCATCTACAGCCCCATCAATCTCTATATCATAAGTGCCTTTAATCTTAGTGTCTTGTTCAGGCAGGTCTAGCTCTACTGTATCAGCATCTCCATACTCTACCTTTGCTTCTGTTAATAGTCCTTTGAATACTGCCTCTACTATATCTCCTAACATCATATTCATTACAAAGTTACTGGGTAGGGGCTGTGCTTTCTCAGGCTGGTTCTTTTGAAACCAGAGTTGGCAAGAGGGTCTGCCTATATTAGACATCCTCAAGCCGAACTCACCACGCTTGTTGCCCCCACCAAACTGACGAGCTAGTGCATCCATGACATCCTTACCAATACGTTGTATAGTATCTTCAGATAACACAGCCTTACCATTGGCTGCATCTGTCATGTACTGCGCTAGTGCCAGTTCAGCAGGATGATTCATTACGCTACTGCTTCATCTTCAAGGTCAACAAACTCATTCACTAAGTCTGTATCATCAGCAGACATCTTACGCTTGGACTTATCATTCCATGCAGTAGCGATGTACTCATTGTAACTATCTACCCACTCCATGAAGTCAGCAAACGTAGACTGATCATCTGATGTCAGGGCAATCGTGTTGTCCATATCAACAGATACTTCAGGAATATAAAAGCTACTACCATTTGGCAATGGCTTTTCTTCTGTGCCAACAGTAAGCACGTGTGAGATAGGTAGTAACCTCTGCTTATTAAAGGAGTTGTATGTGTCGCCTAGTATCTTAAAGGCATCACGATTATCTATCTCCCATATGAAAGGTGTAGTGCCTACCTTAGTTTCTGCACCTGACTCATCTACAGGATCAACTAGATCGGCTAAACCAAACACAACACGTGTGCGCTTGATCTGTCTGATCAGATCCTGTTGTGCAGTAGGCAGTGCCTTGAAGTCTTTGATCCAACCACTAGGCTTACCACAGTTGAACCCACCATCGTTGTCTTTGAGATCGACATACAAGGACTCACCCATGACAGTCTTGACAAAGCGATTAGGAATGTTACCTGAACCTTTAATGAAACGCTTGTACATAAAGCGTTGTAAGAATGTACGTATCTTAATCTGTGGTGCGTACACAGTGCTACTGTCTGGTACTTCTAACTTGAAGTGCCCACCTGACACCACCTCCATGTTTACCTTCTTACCTTTCAGTTCAGTCTCACCCATAATAGCTGAATGAGAGATACGTAGTCTAGCTAGATTGCTAGTCTGCTTACCCTTGTTACCAGCATCTGCTGTGATGCCCATTGCTTTAGCCATTTCGTCATAGTTGTTTGTATCTACAGTTGTTATCGACATGTGTTATTCTCCTCACATAGTTTTTCAAAAGAGCATAGTTATACTACGCAACGTCCTTAATGTCAAGCCAATTATTACCTATTTTAGATTCTAATAATAAAGGTACATTAATATCAACACCTAGATGTTGTTTAATACATGTATCTAAATTAGTATTGCAATCTTCGATAGCTGTTAAGACTTGTTCTTCTTCGTCTGGATGTACATCAATAACAATACTATCGTGTACTGTATTGACAACGCAAGACTTATTACACTTGAGTAATGTCTCTATCCATAGTAATGCTACAGGTACAATGTCTGCTGTAGCAAATGATTGCACAGGATAGTTCTTGATCTGTGTAAAGTAACTGATCCTACCACGTGCATTTCTTTGTACATCAGGAAAGGAAAACTCCCTGCCTGATGGTGTTGTAATCTTGCCTGTGTTAAGTGCTTCTTTGGCAAGAGTGTCATGCCAGTTAGCAATACCCTTGTACTTCTCATTGAAGTGGGTGTAGTAGGTAGCCTCTGCTTTAGATCTACCATATCCACTAGCCCCATATAGAGGAGCAAAGGTATGTGCTTTGGCATCTTGTCTGGACATAACCTGTCCAGCATCTGTGATGATCTTGGCTGTGTAGGAATGCACATCAAAACCATCTGTTACTTCCCTGATAGCTACAGGATCTTGAGATAGGTACGCAGCTACACGAAACTCTAGCTGTGCAAAGTCAGCTTCAAGTATCTTGCCTCCATTGAACCTCGATACGAATACACGCTTGACAGGGAACGTACCTCCACGTGGCATGTTCTGCATGTTAGGCTCTTTCCCACTTAGCCTACCAGTAGATGTCATGTGTTGGTTTAGTCTTACGTGTAACTTACCATCAGCTTTCACATTGTTAGCTATCCCACCAACGAATGAGGATAGATAAGTATCCAATGCAGATAGCCTTTGTACCTTCTCAAGAAACTCTAGTGCATCAGTCATGCCTTTAGTTCTCGCTGAGTTTGCTAGTAGCTCTAGGTTCTTTCTGTTAGTAGAGAACCCATTAGCTGTAGCCCACTTAGCATTGGGAGCATTAAACTTTAAACCACCAACAATACTAGTAGGAATAACATGATACCCATTGCCATCGCACGAGTTACACTTTGACAGTTTGGCGTATGGTGTTCCATCCTTTTTCTCCTTTCTTATTTTACCTGACCCATAGCAATCGACACACCGCTTTACATGTGACTTGTACACTATGTCAGTTTCTTCCCTGACCAGTTGTTTGAAAGCAGTCTGCCCCATATACGGATCGAACTTATTTATCCAGACTGTTTTATCTACAGGCTTACGACTGTATATCAGAGTGGATAGTTGCTCTGGACTGCTTAAGTTTAATGGTACATCTCCCATTAATTCCCTTACTTTAGTTTCTAAGTATGATAGTACCTCCTTTCTTTCTTCTTCAAATGCAATACGTACACCTTCCAGTGCAGTAATGTCTACGTTAAAACCTCTCGTATAGATCTTAGCTAGTGCAATAACCATCTGATTAGTTAGCTGCACTACATTGTGCATACCACTAGCATCTGTACCTACTAGCTTGATACGCAATTCATGTGCCAGTTGTTGTGTTGCATGTAGGTCAGCACTTAGATACTCAGCTAACTCAGCATGTGGTACATCACGTACTGATACACCCTGCTTGAGATAAGCCTTGAGTGTGTCCTGCTTCTTAGTGTCCAGATCGTAGCGTTGTGCACATGCTTCCAATGACAGGGGTTGCTTGACACCACGTAGTATCAGGTACTCCATCATCATTGTGTCAAACACTGATCCATTGTAGGTAAAGCCTGACTCCCATAACCACACTAAGTCATGGCCTATGTTGTGACCAATCAGTACAGTAGCCTGATCTAACTTGCTCTGTACAATAGCATGACCATTAGGAGTAGCCTCTACTTCACTGTGATCAAACGTAACGATGTCTTCATTGCCATGATCATCGAGCATACCCACCATAACTAATGTGTTCTCTGGCTCGAAAGGATCTAGCTGTAGCTTACCTTCACGTTTGATTACTGTGTTTTCTACATCAAGAGTCAGTTTCACTTTTCTCTCCTTTAGGAATTTCTACGAAGTTAAAGTTAGAACTAAACGATCTGCGCTCACCTTTAGTATAGAAAGGATACACACAATGGAACAACTCACTAGGAAATACATAGAAGTCTCCAACTTGTGGTCTTACCATAAAGTTTGTAGCACTGTAGCTACCTGCACTACCAGATATAAATTGTATGTGTCCATGAGAAGGATGATGATCTTTGTAGTCCTCTTCCCATTCTTTCTCGATACCTTCAGGTAGTTTCAGATACCCAACACAGGACATACGACATCCTGTATGTAGGTGTACTGGATTGTACTCAGTCTCAAACTGCCTGACTAACCAGCCAGATACGAACTGCATACTGTACTCAAAGTTATCTGTATTCAATCTGTTTCTACCATATGAGTTTCGTATAGTAGCTGTCTGATTATACCTACCTATAAAGTCTTTGACTTCATTCAAGAACAAGTCTCTCATTGCTTCATTGAAGTGTAGCTCCTGACCTACCTTACCTACCAGATTATCTGAGTAGTCCTGTAGATCAGGTTCTTCTTCATAGAAACTATTCATGTTCTTTACAAACTCAGGACTTAGTTTCTTGTAGCCCATGACAGGGCCAAATGGAAAGAAGATCTGCTCATCTGCATCCTTCTTAGGTGTGAATATATTAACCATGTTTAACCTCCTTATGCTGAAAACAATGCTGTCTTATAATCAAACTCACAAGTTACCATACCATGCCAACCTGTCAACTTGTTTTTCGCAATGTTGATATGTCTCTGTGTGTCTTCCTCAGTCTGGTTCTCTGTTGGTGGGTTCCTTGCAATCAGGAGCATGAGGTCAGCTTCAGCTGCCTTGCCTGTCTTAGAACCTTCCATCATAGATTGATTGAGTACTACTCTACCTTCAGCTTCAGCAGATAACTGTGACATATAGAACACAGCGCACTCCTGTTGCTTTGCTATCTGTCTAGCGTACATGACATTCTGTTTGAGTGTCTCATGTATACTGGCAGAGTTAGCTGTGGATGTAAACTTGTCACCCATATCTAGCATGATGATGTCAGGCTTGTAGTATTTACATACTGACTCCACCCATGCCATGTCTTTCTCTGTGCTGTCCTTGAACTTGAGGTGACGAGACTTGGATCTGTACGTAGCTAGATGCCTAGCCTTATCCTTACGTATGCCTACTGAGTCTGTACCTACTGCACATGTCAGATACCTGTGGCCTACACGAGTAGGTGTTTCTTCATTACAGAGTACAATAACTTTAGCACCCTGATCTGCGAAACCATCTGGCCCCATAACCAAGCTGGCATGGAAGCTAGTCTTACCTGTGTTGGACCTAGCACCTATTTCAATAAGCTGACCTGCATTCACGCCCGGAACCTTACGTGCAAGGCTAGGTATGTTGAAGGTCCACTTGCTTTGTAAGTCACCCTCGTCAAGTATCCTGTCCATGTTCATGTCTTCCCACTGTACCTGTAACTTAGGTATGAAGTCATCACCATGTACCTCAAGTAGATTACGTAGTGGCTGTAGACTTTTGAGTGATCCATTAACAAAGTCGAAACCTAAGTTGGCAACCTCTTCACCAATCACCTGCTGAAATAACTTAGACAGTACCTCTTGTGCTATGTCCTTACCCATAGGCTGTTGTGTTTTAATCTGACCAAACAAAGCAGAGTACTGTTGCTTCTGTGCTGTAGTCAGTGTTGGATTATCCGATAAAAAAAGTGCCTCAACTTCATCTGGTGAGACACTGCGATCATAGTCATCCATTGCTTTATCTATTACACGTTTAACTTTCTGTATGTCCTTGCTGAATAGTTTCATAGGGCAACGTGAACCCCTGTGTTCCTCGTAGAATTGTTTCTCCATAAGGCTTCGTATAAGTGAAAGTTCCATAGCTCATCCTTTCATAGTTCATTAAGAGCGTCCATATCTTTCTTGTGTCTATACTTTATATCGTCCTGTAGACGTAGGACTTTTACATTATTAACTACACTTCGTAACTCCTTTGCTATTGTTAATGTTTTCTTTGATGCATCAGGATCTAATGCTACTACTGCTGTAGAGAACTGCGCTAGGTATTGCCTCTGTTCGTTGGACATGGAGGTTCCCATTAAAGCTACCCCTGTATGTCGATCTCCTCCAACAACTGCTGCACTAACGCAATCCTCTACAACAACAGCTACCTTACCACAACCATGTACATAAGGCAACCCACTATTTCCATATCGCTTCCACTTAGGTATCCGCTTACCCAATGCCCTGCCAGTAGCGTCAACTGTAATACCATTATGTACTACAGGAAACACAACACGATGCTCACGTATGTCATACATCAGACCATGCTTTGCTACATCAAGACCCCACTCACTTGCATACTCATAGACAGGGGCATCAGTAGGTACAGGCACTGGCACTACGTACATAGGCATATCAAAGCTGGTGTCCTTTACCTTTACTACTTTGTTTAGCTTATCCTGTATAGCAGTAGCAGACATGCTTACCCTGTTAGCACCACTGATACTACATCCTGCCTTGTAACAGTTCCATAGTAGCTGTCCATTTAGATTGGACACAGTGAATGTCCTACGTCCTTTGCATTCAGGACAATCCATACGTACAGAACTACCATCAGTGATGTCTAAGCCTGTGAGATATTCAAGCATTTAATTTCTTCCCCAGTTCATAATAAAAATCTGCGACTTGGTATAACTCCTTAAGTGTGGCTGAACTTTTCATAGCATTAGCTTTAAAAGAAACAATTATCACGTTATCTTTATGATAGCCTTTACTATTATCTATTCTATCTACAGACATATTTCTCTGTCTCTTTTTCCAGTTATTACCACCTTCAAAAGTAAACTTAATTCCAAATACAGGACATCTTAAATCTTTTGGTATCAATTCTAGTAGTTCTTCAGGTGTTAATGTCACAGAGTCATGTCTACTTCTCATTGCACATATTTTTTTTGTTAAAAATGCCTTACATATATCTGAGTGCTTATTAATGTTTTGAAGTTCCTTATAATATTCGTGTTTATAGTCACGTATCTTATCTTTATTTTTTAATCGATACTCTTGTGCTAGTACCTTTAGTCTTTCTTTATTCTTTTGATTATATAATCTGTTTTTTTCCTGTATCTTTTCTTTATTATTTATGTAGTACTGTCTCATATACTCTGCTTTTTTATCTCGGTCTGCTTGTAGCATATCAATCCTCCTTAAACTGTTGTCGTGCAGTCAATGCACTGTTAGCACTAAGATAAGTATTCTTTATGTAAGGCTTCACCGATTGTGGATTAGCATGTCCTGTCACTGACATAATCTGTGGCAATGGCACACCTGCCTCTACCATTTCAGTTGTACCAGTTCTTCGCAGATCCATCAAGCGTAATTCATCAGGCAGTTTAGCCTGTCTCATAATTGTTCTACCTATCTTGGACAATCGTTCCATTGAGAATGGTTTGTACTCACCACCTTTAGGTGAAGGCATAGGTGCTACATATTTCTGGAAGTCAAAGTCCTGACGTTGTTCTGTAAGCATATCGAGTAACGCATCTGATATGGGTAGCTGTACCTCTGCACCACGCTTGGACTGTAACAGTCTTAGTCTACGTGTATTGAAGTCAATACTATCCCATGTCAGCATACGCATGTCACCTACACGTTGACACCACTCATAGGCCATCTGTACTATCAGTCCTACGTTACGATACACAAAGTCACCATAAGCTACGTCAAGAAACTGACGCACCTGATCCTGTGTCCATACTGTGTTACGTGCAGTAGGTGATAGCTTCCTTACTAGCGTGAATGGATTATTCTTAACATACTCCATGTCCTGACCATGCCTGTACACAATGCCAGCTACTGCTGCCACGTGATTAGCTAGGTGTATGCCTCGTGTAACCCATTCTTCATACGCCATCCTTGCGTCCTTACCTGATACAACAGATGCAGTTGTTTCACCTAACGTGTCTGTCAATATCTTTAAGAACCTAGTGTAGTCTAACTTTGTTTGATCACGTAAGCGATTAAACTCAGATGACTGTAAGTACAGCTTGACCAACTTCTTTAGTGGTATCGCTCTCATTATTATTCCTCCTAGTATTTATTACATTACCAAGTTTTCTAATGTTTTAATAGCTTTACTTCTTTTGCTACGTTCAACATCACCTAAAGGTATCAGTCCTTTATCAGTGAGATACCCTTCAGGACCAGATGCTTTGTCAGAGGTAAACATTTCTACATACTCTCGTAGTCCTCCAATGATACCCATGTTATTCTTTTTAACGTAGAAGTACAAGGGTCTTGATACCGGGTACTTACCAGTAGCAATGTTATCAAAGGTAGGTTTGTTGCCTTGAATTATACTACCTTGTATTTTGTCTTGGTTCGTATCTAGAAAACTAAATCCAAAGATACCTAGTATATTCTTACTTACTACAAGTTTATGAACAATCATGTTGTCATTCTCTCCTGCTTCTATGTACACACCATCCTCTCGTATGGTATGACACAAAGACTTGTAGGCTTTCTTATCTGTCTTCTTCATTGCCTTAACCCACTTGAATGTTTTACAACCACCTTCCATAGCCAACTCAACGAAAGCATCTCGTGTTCCTGACGTTGGTGGTGGGCCTAGTACTTCTATCTTTGTAGCAGGTAGCATAGGATTTACTTGCTTCCATGTTGTATATGGATTTGGTATAGTCTTACCATCTTCTGTAGGTATGTCCTTTGCTAGTGCAAGAAAGACATCTCTCAAAGACATACTAAATTTCTTAGCTTTTTTACTGTTAGCTAGAACTATACCATCATACCCAACCTTTACTTCTAGTATATTTCTAACGCCATTATTAATGCACTTGTCATACTCTTTCTTTTTTATACGCCTAGATGCATTCGTTACATCAGCATACCTTAGATCCATACCAGAACAGAATATCTTCATTCCTCCTCCAGATCCAGTGCTTTCAATAACAGGAGTCTTATATTTAGTTTGCTTACCAAAGTTCTCAGCAACTGTAGTTGCAAATGGATACACTGTAGATGAACCCACTACTCTTATTTGCTCACGATCTGCTGCTAAACCCATTGATGTAGATGCAACAAGATATGTTAGTAATAGTGTTAGTATAGTTGTCTTCATAGATTACCTCCTTTAAAGTATATATATCTTAACTAAACTACTAGTGAGTATAGCTAAAGAAAATGTGTTGATAAAGATCAACGCCCTATCATTCCATAACAACCCAACCCATAACCATCCTGCAATACCAATTGCATGAAAGATTAGGTTGACAGGAAAGATATTATTAGCAGTAAGCACCATGCCTACTGTAAGTAGTATGCTTGCTACCCATTTTATGTACCAGTCGAATGTGTACAGTGGGGTTTTAGTTATTGTTCTTGTACCTTCATGGTCATCTAACATAATGTATATCCTTTATTAAGTAAAGTTTCCACTGACTCTATTCCATTCAACAGACTTAGGTGTACGTTGTGCATGTCGCACTACTTTCATAAGCGTAGTTATAGGTATCTTGTGCATGGATGCAACCACTGATGCATGTTCCTCATTATAATCAGGATCGTGATGGGCTGCATTCCATACCATTTCAAAGATACTATTACTGTACGCCTTATCCTCTACCATGTCTTCTTCTTTTTCTTCAGTGTACTACCATCACCATTAGCCATAATCTCACCTGTACCACCATTGTCTACACCACACAGCAAGGTAGGGTTCTGTGTACGTATGATACTGGCAGTCCATTCACCTGTATTACTATTGAAGTGTATCAGTGTGACATGTCCTCTTGTAGATATACCTCTAAATACTAACTCTTCACCATGCACATTTTCTAAATAACTTATAGCTTTATCCCTGTCTCTACATGGTGCAGGATTCTGTGCATATGCAGTGAGAGGTAGCACTACCATTAGCACTACCATATATAGTATATTCTTAAGTTTGTTAGTGGACATATTGTATCTCCTTTATAAATTCTAATTCCACTTTTGAGTGTGGATAATCTTCACGTGCATGATCAAGTGCATAGTGCACTAACTTAGGTATGGTGTTTAGTTCTAATGTCTCCACCATATTGTGTGACACATCTACCATGTACTCTAGCTCGTCTACATCCTCATTGTGAGGTAGCTCTACCAGTACACACACTTCGTATCTAGGCATCTCGTTCTCCTTTCAAAAGATAACAGCTATTAAAAAGCCTATTAATATGTATATGATTTCCCATTCCATGTCAAGCTGCAATCCATTCAGGTACAGGTCTGCCTGTCCACTGTAGTATGTGCGCTTTGTCTTTGCGGTAGTATGCACGATACGCTTCTACGTAATCGTCACACTTGAACTCATCTGGCATACACTGCGGTGGTGGTGTATAGAATTTGTAGTGATCGTGTTCATCCATAAATGTATTACGCATTTCTTGTAGCACTGCTGTACTTTTATGGTGCTTGCCATACCTATATGTATATTCATTACCTATAGCAAGTCCATGTGTCAATGCCCAGTAAAAGTTAGGCATGTTCTCTCGTACCCACACAGTCATGGGATGATTCTTGTAAGCAGATTTATATGTATTATTTAATGCTTCATCCCACTCATGCAGTGCAGTGCTACACATCTGAGCAGTCTCAAGCACCATCTTAACTACGTGCTTGTCACATAGTTGTTGTGCTGATTTGATTGGGCATCTGTCTATAAAAAATAAGTTCATGTCCTACTCCTATCTGTAAAATATATGATCTTCTATTGTTGTAATGTACTCTCTATTCCATGCTGGGTCAACGTCCACTGAATGATAGAACGTAGCACCATCCACTACATTGATTGTTAAACCATATGAATAGTACACCTCCTCTGCTATAGACACTGCTCTATTCCATGAGCGTTGGTCTTTAGGTACGTCAGGCTTACCATCACAGTACCAACTGAACTGGCATCTGTTCCTGATAGGATAGTCCTGCTTCCAACTGTATGTTGGCCCTTCACGTATGACATCGCACACTGTATCAGGCCATGCAGGATGGTGCACCCTGTTCAGTACGACATAGGCTACTGCCATCTGTCCCACTGTAGGTTGATCACGTGCCTCAAAGTAAATGTTCTGGGCAAGGCACGTAATCGTAGCACCTACTGCAAGTATACTAGCGTCCAGCATTTCTGCCTTTTCTACCTCTAGCATTATCTAGTAGTGTCTGCACATCTTCCTCCTCTTGTTGGTGTAGGCAAGGTGGTACTTTACCTTTCCTGTGGTTAAAGAATACATAGCTAGGCTCACCTTGCAGGTTCATCCTACGCTGGTACTGTACAGGGCATCTGTCTAGCCATTCATAGAACTCTGCCTGTGTTTGTATGTCCCACTGTTGGCCCATATCAGGCAGCCATCTCTAAAAATGATGGGTGTTCTACCCACTTGGCTACCTCTAGGTTGCGGTTAAACTGACGCTGTACCTGAGTATCGTTGTTAGTCTTACGAAACTCAAACCTGTCACTATGAGTAGCGTACTGTGTCATAGCTGAATACACAGCCCACATGTTACAGCCACGTGTGTTTAGTTCTTCTAGTACAGAGTGAAACATCTTATCTGCCTTACGTTTAGGCATCATGGAATCTAGCATAGGCTCTATTGCACTGAGACATACTTCCTTCTCAGCTAAACTCTGACACCACGCATTGTGCTCACTGTATCCAGTAATCATACCACCTGCCTTATCAGCAAAGGTAGACAGGTCAAAGTTCTTTGTGTTTCTTTTCTTCAACACAGAGTAGTCACCTGTCACCATACCATTCGTACAGAAGAAATCTATCAGCCCACCAACAAAGTTGTTAGACGTACTGCCATTAACACTGTGCCAGTAGTTCAGTTGCATAGCTGTCTCTGTCTTATGCTTCTTAGTTTCAACCACACCTTTGAGGTCAGGAAAGGTAACTGTTTCCAATGCCCATGCCCCATTACCTGCTGTCCTAGTCTTGATGTCATACTTATCAGGTTGCAGTGTGTTCATCCACTGCTCACGCATCTTACCAAAGTAATCTGGATGTGACGTACCAGTGTAGGTACTATTGACCATACCAATACATTCATCTGTGTCAGTACGAATAACATACTTGTGTTTGTCTGATCTCTCTGTAGTTACATAGTCTACGTCAAACTCTGCATGTCCATATGTGTTCATCATGTTACTGTCCAATCTGTTGTGTTTGTTGTTTTGCTCTACGTAACTTACGCCTCTCGCGTTTCCAATCGTCACGTTTAGGTTTCGGTGTTGTTAATTTTGTTATACGCATCTTTTGATATTGTGACTGAGACTGCATCCTCTCGTCCTTTCTTTCTATTGTATGAACCTTTACCCTTCTTACTGGGTATGACCTGAGTACGAGGACGGTTACGAGCTACTGCCTTTGCTACTGGATTTACTCTACGTATTCTCATAACCACCATCCCTATACTCAGATCACTTAATTGTTAAGTCCAATGTTGGACCTAATTACTAGGCAACAAACCTGCCTGTCTTACCATCACGTACACCTTGCACCATGTCCTTGTGGATGAAAGGAATACTTCTACCTTTGTACACCTGATACAACCTACCTCGTGTATCACCACCTGATGCAGTAGCTTTGTTGTCTGCTTCCACTATGCTTCTAGCGTTAGTGATGCGGTTAACTCTTACGATAAGTGTTGATGTTGTAGCCATTTTAATAATCTCCTATGTTAATTATACGATTAATATATTATTGTTTGTTAATAGTGTCAAGTAGTAATATCAATGTGCTTGCCTAGCCCCTCCTTTGATGGTTGTACAGTGTCCTTCTTTTCCAGTGGTACAGGTGCTCCTGTCTCTGGTTTGTGTGCATGACTGATCTTGTCCTTGTGTCTCAGTACATTGCTGATCGTGTCATATGCCAGTGAACTGTTACCTATATGATCTGTACTCATTCCGCATCCTTCTCTCGTTTATCTACTCGTATGATATAGTATCTACCATTCTCAAACTCTGTCTCTATGTTGGTAGGGCATTCATCCAACCATTCCTGTACAGTTTGTTTAGCTTTAAGATCATTGTAGATCTTGGTGAAGTGTTCTCTACTACCTATTTGCATTATAATAATCCTTTCAGTATATGGGCTATCACATCCACAGTGAAGCCATTGCCACATATTTTGTAGCGTTGTGTATTGGACACACCCTCTGTGTATCCGGAAGGCAGGGTTTGTAATCGTTCACACTCAAGAGGTGTCAGCTTACGCCAACTCATATCCTGTGTGTACACCTTTGGTTCACGATGACCACCACCCATAGTGGTAAGCGTAGGTGCTTTGCCTTCTCTGTGATAGACACGCTTCAAGCTGTCGATACCTTTCAGGTTAGCCTCACCGACATGGCACAGGCCATCCTTACTGAATACCAACTGTCTTCTGTGCTTCTCAAAGTATGTCTTGAGATTACCACCCTTCCAGTAGTTAGCGTCAAGGCAGAAAGACTTATCTCTGTCCACACAACCATCCTCTAGTATGTCCTTAAGCATGATACCCTTGTCCTCTGGCAGACCTGACTGTGGTATGTTAGTCCAGTATAGTCTACGTCTATTCTGTGCTGACACAAGACTGCTGTTGATCTCGATAGGTTCCACACCTAGATGCTGACTGATGACATCCTGATACTCCTGTTTCATAGGTACATTCTCAAACAGAAACCACTTAGGTTTGAGTAGGTTTTTGATACGTACTATCTCCCAAAAAACCTGACCACGTGGATCGTCAAAGCCCTTACCTTTACCTGCCACAGAAAATGAGGGACAAGGAAACCCACCTGCCATGAAGTCAATGGGATCACCATTGAATGAGTGCAGATCTACGTTGTGGATGTCACCTAACTGCTGTGTGTCTGACCAGTTCTTTTGTGTTACCTTGATAGCCCACTTGTCTAGCTCACTGGCATAGTACCTGTAGGTTGGTGCTAGTACACCTGCCCTGACCATAGCTTCCTGTAACATAGACCCACCATCACATGCTGAAAATACTGTATTAATCATTTTGCTTTTACCTCGCTCCAACCATTAAACCTAGTCCATGCTATATCAATAGCTTCTTCTTCTGTATAGCCCTCTGCCATGAGGTCATCAACTATGTCCTCTAGCTGGCTTGCTATCTGTGGATGTAAACTCATACGTTATCTCCTATTGCTACGTCTAACTCTGTCTCTATCCATACTCTAGCACCACAAGGCAATGGGTTATCTGGTCTGTACACTATGGATGCCAACACCTCGCCATCCTCACTGAGCATATCTATCCTGTCACCATACAGTGTATCGTGATCACCTTGTGCTCTCAATACAGGCAACCTGTCCTTAGGTTCCCTATGTATGTTGCTACGTATATTGCCCTGATTAACATGTAATATATTCATTGTACTTTCTCCAATGTTAGGTCCAATGTTGGACTTAGTGAGATGATAAGTGAACTGTTACTCGCTTGCCTATAGTAGTCTGACTAAAGCATCCTGCCTTACATACAGCACAATGTCCAGACATTTTCTTCCATGTCTTAGGACACTTGAATGCTTCACCTTTCTCTGCATACTTGGTATCATCACCAAAGTACATAATGTTCCAGCCATCAGCAATCAAACTGTCCTCTTCCTCCTGTGTATTGGATGGATCAAGTGACGCATTGAGAGCTATGTTTGGAATAGGGAATAGCTCTATCTGTATCAGTTCACGTAGCAATGTATTACGCCATGCTCGTGTTGGTATCCACCATGTAGTATCTGGAGTAGCCAATGCTATGTCCTTCACACGATAAATATCGGACAGATCCTTGATAGCTTCGCCTCTAGTCATATGTCTAGCACGTTTAGTCTGCTTCTTTTTACGTGACAGATAGGTACGCACCGCATTGCCAGACACCTGCATCCACTCACGTTCACAACGTTCGTCACGTTTGCCCATGTTAGGATACATCCTGTATAGCTTGACGTTGTAACAGGTATCATCACAGAAACTAGTCCGATGATCACAAGATCCTTTCACAGATCCTACATCATTGATTGGCCTATCGCTGGCGAACATGCCTATGTCATCACAGTAACGAAATAAATCCTTAATCATTTTAGTTATCCCTAAAGCAAGTTACAATTAAACCTAATGCTACTACAAACCAACAGATAGCTAGTATCTGTAATGTGTTAAGTTCTTCCATGTTATTCACTCCGATGTTTTGCTTTTAGCTTTACCACCTGCCTGAATACTCTTTCAAACTCAGGATGTTGGCTGTTTCGCACAGATAAATTACGCACTAACCACATCACATTATCAAGATTATTTGTATCCCTTCTCATGGTTGGTACATCCATACTGTCAGGTATTATAGTCATTGTATTCACTCCGATGTTAGGTCCAACGTTGGACTTAGTTAAGATCTATCTAAGTAATATATACTTTTACTAAAGTGTCAAGTATATATTACGTAAGATATATCTAAAGTGATTATGCTCTGTTGAAATACTCAATACCTACCCAATCCTTAACCTTACGTTGATGGGCAATTTCCCTAACTCCATTTTCAAACAGAGTTTGTTCCCAATCATAGAAACCTCCATAAGAGTTGCCACCTGCATCAGCTAACCAACGCAATACATCCTGCCGACTAGTCGTAGGACTGACTAATGTCTCAATCCTACCTATGAGATTGTACATGCTTTGCTCACTACGCTCTCGGTCTTCCTCCTCCTGCTCTGTGAGAGTGGCAACCAACCCATCCCAATGCTCATTAAACTGAGCATCAGACATGCTACGAACCCATTCCATCGTGTGTGCCAGAGGCCTACATCCCCATACATCCTTGTGCAAATCGCTGTAGCAATCCATGAGTTCATCTCGTGATACTTCGTCAGTCATTTTTTATCTCCATTGTTTTGTCCAACGTTGGACTTGATTTGCTTTGCCTTCATACGTAATTGCGACCATTTGTGGTCACGCTTGGCCTTTGCAAAGGCATCAGCCATAGCTTGCTCTTGACCTATTCTATATACCAAAGGCACTTTAGTGTCAAGATCGGGAACTTCATTGATCCAATGAGATCTCAAAGGAGTATGAGATCCCATAGGGATTATGTGTCTTGTCATTAGGCTACCTCACTTTCTGCTACTGAATTATCAGTAGATGTTGCACTATCAATCAACATTTCTACAACTTGTTGTAGGTCAATGTTATGCTTCTTAGCAGTAGCTAAAACATTTGCTACAATGCTTTCAGCATTTACGTTAGAGGTTGAAGTATCATCATCACCATCACTTTCAGTGCTAGGTCCATCGTTGGACTTATCGGCTTTCTTCATTGCTGACTGCAAAGCAGTTAATGATGTGAAGCCTTTCTTTGAGGCTTTGATTGCTTCTAAACAATCATCTTGATTGTCAAAGAACCACATAGCTTCTGATCGTCTTCTCTTATCAATATTGGCTATGCCAACATCTCTAAGTCTAGCTGATGTAACCTTGCCATTTTCACCAACCTCATCTCGTAGAGATCGCATTAGCTTACCTAATCGGTAATCCAATCCATCCTTAGAGATGGAGATCTTGAACCTCTTCTTCAAAGAAGCCTGTTCATTCTTGTACATCTTAGCTAAAGCTAAACCTTCACTCTCTAGAGTGTCTACTGATGGGATGATTGCTATTGCTGTTGAGGTTGTCATTTCTTTTCTCTCTTTCTTTCTACTGTTTCTAAGTGTTATTACTTTCACTAAAGTATAAGTAATAACACGTAAGAAACAGTAAAGAAAGAAGAGAGAGTTTGGTGGGGTAAATCGGTGACAAAAACTGTGCCAACTACTCACACGCGAAAGCTACGCTTTTGTTGCGCGGTAGTTAGCCAAGTCCAACATTGGACATCGTTTTTGATGGGGTGGTATCTGTAGGTTTTGTAGTCCGACGTTGGGGTCTTTTCACATCTCATATTTCGGCATATTCAGTATCGTAATGCTGTGACAAGTGATAGTGTATCACTAGCATTGCTAAATCGTAGATTGATCGCACATAATGTGTTGCATTGCCTACGCTACACTACATATGCTACATATGCTACGCCTCATATGCTATGCGCTATGCTATATGCGCCCATCCAAGCGCGGGCGGGCATGCTCCACCGGGGGTACGGTAGATATATATACACAGAAGAACACAGATCAGGTATTTTCACTGTTAACCATACAGGCAAGTGATAACTATATGTACCCTATTAGACACACACATAAATTATTTTCACAATATTTGTATTTTTTAGTTGACAGAGTTTGATTGAGCCACTATAACTATACACTATAATGATCACTTAAGTGAATATTAAAACTATCCCTTCATAAAAACTTAAAAAACATTTAATTATAAAACACATTAGTGAACATTGAAAGTGAAACACTTAAATGGTAGATCAATTATCTCTAATAGAAATATTATCAACTATATGGCCTATCTTACTGGGTATAATAACTCTTATTATTGTACTAGCTAAGATGCATGGCGATATTGTTGTACTAAAAGAGAAAGTAAAGAGTCTGTTTGATCTATGGAACTCTAAAAATAAGTAGTATGATAGTTAGAGAACCAGTATTGATACGTATTTACTACTACCTGCCTGATTATAGTAGTTTAGTGCAGGAATTTATGTGGGGTACTATGGACATTATTCCAGAATACCCACGTATTAATAAATTTTTAAACTATTGGCATGAAAATATAGACGCTGTAATAGCCAGTATTGACATTGACCCATATAAAGGAGTATAATCTATGAAAATTAAAGCATTCTTTAATGGCATGTACGAATTTGCAAAGAAAGCATACGCACGTGCTACCAGTATACTATCAGATCCAATGAATACCAGAGCAATCATAGCTATAGTTGTACTAACAGGTTTTGTATTATTAGCAATGAGCTTTGGTATTATTAAATAATTACAGAAACAACTTGACATTTATGAGAAAAGAAGTAAAACTATACAAAGAAAGAGTATTAGAGTCATTTTATGACGCAATAACAAATAAAACATTAAAGTATCTACACGTACCCCATAGCAAAGTGTTTTATGTACGTGCTGCAATAGAAAAACGTACAGGTATTAGGTATAGTTTAGAACATATAGAAAATGCTATGGTACTTGAAGGATGGAAAGATGGCTAAAACTCCTGCATGGACACGTAAGGCTGGTAAGAGTAAATCTGGTGGTCTGAATAAAAAAGGCGTAGCCTCATATCGTAAAGAAAATCCCAACTCTAAATTAAAGATGGCTGTAACTGGTAAAGTTAAAAAGGCATCAGCCGATGCTAAAAGACGTAAATCATTTTGTGCTAGAATGAAAGGCATGAAGAAACGCTTAACGAGTGCCAAGACTGCTCGTGATCCTAACTCAAGGATCAATAAGTCTTTGAGGAAATGGAGATGTTAAAATGGTAGCGAAAGCAATAGCCAAAGCAGTCACGAGATCTGCTGGTAAGAAACTAACAAAGAAAAAAAGATCCGAAACTGCTGAACAAAAAACTAAGCGATTAATAAAATTAGATTCTGATATAAAGAAAGTAAAAGCATTACGCGAAAAAGAGTTAAAGCGTATACGTGCTGAAAAAGCAGTGGTAAAAAAGAAAGCCTCTACACAAAAAGGTATGATAGGTTCTGGTGCTAGATCAGCAAAAGGTAAAGGTGCAAAAGGTTCACAACGAGCATATGATGCAGAACCTATGAGAGCTGCTAATGATGCCAAAGTTACAGATTTATCCGTAAGTAAAGGACAGAAAGGTAAGATTACCACAGGCAAAGATGCTCCTATGCATAAGCAACTGCAAACTAAAGCACAGAAAAATAGAGTTGCAAAATATTTAGAGTTAAAGAAAAAACAAAGAGATGGTACACTAACAGCAGAAGATAAGCGATGGTTGAAATCCGATGCTGCATATGAAGCAGAAAGATTACGTAGATCTGGTCAAGGCTCTAGAAATAAAAGAGCAGACTCTCCTAGCAAAGCAGGTAGAAAAACTTCTGCACAAAGAAAGAGGAGTTTAGATTTACCTCCGTTAAAAGGTGAAAAGAAAACTGTACGTACCAAAGATGATATGGGCGATCCATCTACAGGTGAAGTTACAAGCAAGACAACTGCAAACAGAGCAGCTGCATTAGCTCGTAGTGCAGATAGAAAAGCAGAAGTAGATAGAATAGATAGAAAAACTAAACGAAGCAGAAAAAGAAATGTAAGAGAAATGAAAAGGAGAAAGTAAATGGGACTAGAAGTAGAAATAATGTTACCACTAAAATATTATAAAGAACGAATAGCAGAAGCTAAAAAAGCTGGCGATATGAAAAAAGTAAAAAAATTAGAAAGCCAGTTAGAACAAAGAAAAAAAGAAATAAATAAACAGGCATCTATGGATCGTAATGCTAGAGCCAATGCTGCTGATTTAAAAGCTGGATCAGCAATGGGTGGTGCAAAACCACCAAAGCCTATGAAAAAACCAGAAATGATGTATGGTGGTATGGCAAACAATAAGAAGCATATGTACTCAGCAGGAGGATCGGTTAAAGATAATCCCGGTCTGAAAGCATTAGCAAAGCAACGACCAGATGTAGTTGCTAAAATGATGAAAGGATAAATACAATATGCCTATGCACAAGAAAACAAAGAAAATGTCTAAGGGTGGAGCCACTAAGAAAATGTATGGTGGTGGAATGGGTATGGGTAAAAAGGGTACAAAGAAGTACTCTAAAGGTGGAGCTGCTAAACGTAGATAATGCCTAATCTTATAAGCAATGTACCCCACTTTAATTGTTGGGTACGTAGAGAGTTCACTAGTAACCATCAAAAGTATCACGGTGAATTTCTACATGGGATTGCATTTGCAGTAAATACCATACCAGACAGATCACTTAGCTTTCAGGTTGTATTTACTGGATGTGAGATAGACAGGGAAGATGGACCTCAAGAGAATGTACATGGAGGAGCTATGTGGGCAAGGATGCCGATACAGGCACTCGTAGCTGACATACCTCTAGAAGAGTGGCCTGACCCAATGGAAGATCATTTATGCCAACCTTGGGATTGTGAGTCACGAGAGCATGGTACAGTCATTCTGGATAGAGTAAGTTCATCACCTTGGTTGTGTAAGATAGGAGGTGATCTCTATACAGGTAAATACTTATTTACCGTAGATTACACAGGCAATGATATAGCAGATGATCCTGCACAGCATAAACAGTCACACGTAATATATTTAACAGATGCTGGTAGCTGGACAGGAAACTTTGTAGCACTGCCTAACAATAGAGTAAGGGCAACTAGCCCTGCTCTATGGAGAACTGGAGAGGGTGCACCTGACTTTGTACCGTCACAATGGGTGCACTCAGCAGAAGGACATGAGACATACTTAGATCCATCTGTAACATTTAATAATCTATACGCAAAGGACACTAGGAAAAATGCCAGTAAAAAGAAAAGTAAGAAAACTAAGTAAGGGTGGTAGCACAGTAAACGCAGCAGGTAACTATACACAGCCCGGTATGCGTAAGAGATTATTCAATAGTATTAAGGCGAGTGGAAAAGGTGGTGCTCCGGGGCAATGGTCAGGACGCAAAGCCCAGATGTTAGCAAAAAGATACAAGGCAAAAGGTGGAGGTTACAAATCATAATGACATGTGAATGTGGAGAAGAGCCAGTATGCATGTGTAATGTAGAGTCAGAATCTAAATGCGATAGTTGCATAGAGTGTGGCTGTAATCCAGATGTATGTAAATGTGAGTGTCATGGCAAGAGCTAAGTCACAACAGAGTCTGGCAAACTGGACAAAGCAGGATTGGCGTACTAAGTCAGGTAAGCCATCTACACAGGGACCAAAGGCTACAGGTGAAAGGTATTTACCTGCTAAAGCTATTAAGTCACTATCATCTTCTGAGTATGCTGCTACTACCAAAGCTAAACGTGCAGGTAACAAACAACATGTAAAACAACCAAAGGGCATAGCTAAGAAGACAGCTAGGTTTAGGAGAGCTTAATGCTAGGTGCAATAATAGGACCAGTAGCTAATCTAGCTGGTACATGGCTAGAGGGACAGGTTGCTGAGAAGAAAGCTAAAACAGAAGCTAAGATTGTAACAATAAGATCTGACGCTAAGATAAAAGAGAAACAGGCAGCAGGTGAAATAGACTGGGATATAGCACAGGCTAAAGCGAGTGATAACTCGTGGAAAGACGAGTGGCTTACAATTTTGTTCTCGATACCTCTTGTGCTTGCGTTCATTCCCGGCTGTGAAGATATAGTTCAAATAGGGTTTAGCCAACTACAACTGATGCCTGAGTGGTATAAGTATGCCATTTCGGTAATCGTGGCAGCGTCATTTGGGGTACGTAGTGCCACTAAGCTATTTAAAAAATAAGGAGTAATAAACATGGCAGATGAAAATGTAATTGTTGACAAAGCAGCATATCAATCTAACAGACGCTATATGGCATGGACTGCACTCGCTACAATGCTTATAGCTACTACTGCTGTACTAATATGGCCTGACAGGTTTGCAGCAGCAGACAGTATTCTTATGATGATGTATGGTTCATTGTCTGCACTTGTTGGTGCATACTTTGGCTTTGCAATGCCTAAGAAGAAATAGATGAAGTACGATACTAGCAAATTACTTGACATGCTTATCAGAGATGAAGGCATGGAACTAAAGGTCTATAAAGATACATTAGGTATAGACACAATAGGTGCAGGTAGAAATTTAAAAGATAGACCCTTGACTGTTACACAATTGCAACACTTGGGTCTGTCTGATATGCAGGACATTTACGACAATGGAATTACCCTTTACGGTGCTAGATATATATTGCGTATTGATGTTGACATTGCTGAACGAGAACTCCTTGATGCTCATCCTTGCGTTAAAAATTTAAATGCACCACGGCAAATGGTTTGTGTCAATATGGCATTTAACTTGGGTATGCCACGTTTAAATAAGTTTAAAAAGATGTGGTCTGCTATAGAAGATGAGGACTATAATAATGCAGCAGTTGAGATGTTAGACAGTAGGTGGGCAGAGCAGGTAAAAGGCAGGGCTACAAGATTGAGTGACATAATGCGAACTGGGGAATTAAATGACTAGACAGTACACAGAAAATCAGGTAAAATTCCTAGATGTACTATTTGATGAAGCAGGTGGGGATGTAGCAACAGCTAAGAAACTAGCTGGCTATGCAGATGGTACATCTACTACAGTGGTAGTTAAGAGCCTCAAGGAAGAGATACTAGAAGCAACACAGCAGTACATGGCACGTAATGCCCCTAAAGCTGCTGTAGCGATGGCTGGTGCACTCCTAGACCCTACTGAGTTAGGACTAAGAGATAAGATGTCAGCAGCAAAGGAACTACTGGATCGTACTGGGCTGGTTAAAACTGAGAAGCTACAGGTAGAAGCAAGTGGTGGTGTGATGTTAATGCCACCTAAGAAACAAAGTGATGATGACGATTAATGAATAGGAGTTTAGGCAAATGGAAATTACCGCAACCAACAGATGTGAAGGAAGAAAATGAGTGGCTACCTGTACCACGTATTGCTAGAACAGTCCCATTTGGCTACGAAGTGGACCCCAATGACGAAGACCTACTACTACCAATACCTAAAGAACTCGATCATCTGGAAAAAGCTAAAGCGTATCTACGCCAGTATTCGTTGCGACAGGTAGCAGCATGGTTAAGCAAAAACACAGGAAGGTATATATCACATCTTGGACTACAGAAAAGAATAAAGCATGAGCGACAGCGTAAGGACAAAGCTAGAAGCCTCCGTCAATGGGCAGTCTATGCGGAAAAGGCGATCAAGAAAGCCAAAGAAATCGAAGAAAGTAGACTTGGTGCAAAGCGAGTCCACACCACAGAAAGTACAGTATGATACACATGCTATTGAACGCGAAGCCAATGTACTATTTAAACCGAATGCTGGGCCACAGACAGAGTTTTTAGCTGCACCAGAACGAGAAGTATTGTATGGTGGTAGTGCAGGTGGTGGTAAGAGTTATGCGATGTTAGCTGATCCACTACGGTTTATGGGTCATCCTGCATTTAGCGGATTGTTATTAAGACATACAACAGAAGAGTTACGTGAATTAATATCTAAGTCACAGGAACTATATCCTAAAGTCTGGCCGGGAATAAAATGGTCAGAAAGAAAGATGCAGTGGACCGCACCATCTGGTGCAAGACTTTGGATGTCATACTTAGATCGTGATGATGATGTCATGCGCTATCAGGGTCTGGCTTTTAGCTGGATAGGTTTTGACGAATTAACTCAGTGGCCTACACCTTATGCGTGGAACTACATGAGATCTCGTCTACGTTCCACTGCCCCTGATTTAGAAGTGTACATGAGGGCAACAACTAACCCCGGTGGACCGGGACATGGATGGGTTAAGAAGATGTTTATTGATCCAGCACCATACGATACAAGTTTTGCTGCAACAGATATAGAAACAGGAGAAGCGTTAAAGTATCCAGCAGGTCATAGTAAAGCAGGTAGACCACTATTTAAACGTAGGTTCATACCTGCTAGGTTATCAGATAACCCATACCTGTCAGATACAGGTGACTACGAAGCAATGCTACTGTCATTACCTGAACATCAGCGTAGGCAGTTGCTAGAGGGTGATTGGGATATTAAAGAAGGTGCAGCTTTCACAGAGTTTAACAGGTATGTACATGTTGTTGAACCATTTGATATACCGAGTAACTGGGTTAAGTTTAGGGCGTGTGACTATGGTTATGGTTCTTATAGTGGTGTTCTTTGGTTTGCTGTTACGCCAGATGAACAACTCATAGTATATAGAGAGTTATATGTATCAAAAGTATTAGCTACAGATTTAGCTGATATGGTACTTGACTTAGAAGCAGGAGATGGTAATATAAAGTATGGAGTACTAGATAGCTCTGTATGGCATAAACGAGGTGACACAGGACCATCACTTGCAGAACAGATGATAAATAAAGGCTGTAGGTGGAGGCCATCAGATAGAAGTAAAGGAAGTAGGGTATCAGGTAAGAACGAAATACACAGAAGACTACAGGTAGATGAGGACAGTGAAGAACCTAGACTAGTATTCTTTTCTAACTGTACAGAACTAATTTCACAATTACCTGCATTGCCTATTGACAAACGTAACCCAGAAGATATAGATACACATGCAGAAGATCACTTATATGACGCACTACGATATGGGGTTATGTCAAGACCTAAGTTTAATTTATTTGATTACGATCCTAGTAGAAGACCATCAAGCACCATGCCAGTAGCAGATGCTGTATTTGGATATTAAGGAAAAAAAATAATGGCAGATGATTTTACAATAGAACAAGACGCTATACATCTAGAGGACGCAGATGAGTCTAGAGATGAAGAAATAGCAAACCTAGTACCTTTTATAGTTGACAGATACAAAAGAGCAGAAGACTATAGGTATCAGGATGAAGAACGTTGGATAAAGTCTTACAGAAACTACAGGGGTTTGTACGGCACAGACGTACAGTTTTCAGAAGCAGAACGCTCTCGTGTATTTATTAAGGTAACTAAAACTAAAACTCTTGCTGCATATGGACAGATAGTAGATGTTCTATTTGCAAATAATAAATTTCCATTGACAATTGACCCAACACAACTACCTGATGGTGTAGCAGGTGATGTACACTTTGATCCAAAGGAACCACCTGAAGTAAGAGATATGATGGATAGTCCATATGGCTTTGCTGGTGACGGTAAAGACCTACAACCGGGTGACACTCAAAATACCCTAAATGAAAGATTGGGTGAATATGCAAATAAACTAGGAGAGATAGAGGGTGTTAGAGAAGGTGTTGGTAAAACAGGTACGGCAATTACGTTTAGCCCTGCTCTTGTGGCAGCGAAAAGGATGCAGAAAAAGATACACGATCAGTTAGAAGAGTCAGGTGCTAGTAAACATTTAAGAAGTACAGCATTTGAAATGGCATTGTTTGGTACTGGTGTTATGAAAGGACCATTTGCTATTGATAAAGAGTATCCTAACTGGGATGATGAGGGTGAGTACAATCCACTTATTAAAACTGTACCACAAGTATCGCATGTATCAGTGTGGAACTTCTACCCAGATCCAGATGCTAACAACATGGATGAGGCACAGTATGTAATAGAACGACACAAGATGTCACGTTCACAGCTACGTGCACTTAAGAAACGCCCATACTTTAGAGACAGTGTAATTGAGGAAGTGATCACAAGAGGTGAGAACTACGAAAAGCTGTACTGGGAAGATGATCTATCTGACTATGCACCACAGCATGACATTGACCGCTTTGAGGTTATGGAGTATTGGGGTACAGTAGATATTGAACTATTAGAAGAACAAGAGATTACAATACCAAAAGATCTACAGGAACTAGATGAGCTACAGGCAAACATCTGGATATGTAATGGTAGACTATTACGTGTAGTACTTAATCCATTTAAACCTGCTCGTATACCTTACATGGCAGCACCATATGAACTTAACCCATATAGTTTCTTTGGTGTAGGTATTGCAGAGAACATGGATGACACACAAACTTTGATGAATGGTTTTATGCGTATGGCAGTTGACAATGCTGTACTGTCAGGTAACTTACTTATTGAGGTAGATGAAACTAACCTAGTGCCGGGTCAGGACTTGACAGTGTATCCCGGCAAGGTGTTTAGAAGACAGGGTGGTGCACCCGGACAGGCACTGTTTGGTACAAAGTATCCAAATGTATCT
>Ga0208767_1000078_pt1 | contig 58551 bp, 86 predicted proteins | sample VirMetDEL_Mar_21_FD_184514 | JGI IMG/M metagenome (GOLD analysis project Ga0208767, IMG submission 184514) | Aqueous microbial communities from the Delaware River and Bay under freshwater to marine salinity gradient to study organic matter... | ecosystem: Environmental > Aquatic > Marine >...
CTTATGATAATTAACGGAGAAATTAAGGAACACAGAATTCAAGAATCTATGTCTGAATGCCTGAAGGGTAAGAGGATTGCAATGCGTGATACAAAGAAACAAGTACAGTACCAATGCATAAAATCTATGGCAGAATTAGAAAAAAATATTGATGGATCTTTATCTATAAAGAAGTTAATATTGGAGTAATGTCTTTAAAAATTTATACAGAAATAGTTAATGGAAAGTGTCCAACATGTGAAGAACTTACAATGTTAATTGGTTTAAGCAGAGAATTTTATAGATGTGTTAGTTGTGGTGCAGATCTAGAGCAACATGTAAATGGATCTATAAAATACATACCTAAACTACAAAACCCAAAACAAATATCAAAATACTTTGAACAGATAGAAGATGGCAAAGAAAGCTAAAGGTTTATACGCAAAAGTTGCACACGTACCTGTATTTCACAAGACAAGTATAGGTAGAAATCCTAGTAAATGCAAAATGAACAAATCAAAAAAACGTAGTTTTAAAAAATATAAAGGCCAGGGGCGTTGACAAATATCCTAAAATATCCTAGTATCTAGGAATGAAAGAAAAAATAATAACACTAAGACCAAAAGGTATTTCACAAAAACAATGGGCTATTCTGTTGTTGGAGTTAAATATTTTAAAAAGAGCATGGAGACCTTATGGTGTTGATGTAGAAATATCAGCTCCAGGTGCTAAAAAAATAATAGAATGGGGGACAAAACCTTATGCAGAAGTTAATAGACGAAGCAGCAAACAATTGGGAAAGAACCAAGGATCCGAAGTATAAAAAACTTTGGTACAAATTAATTAAGGATTATGTCAATGGACCTCATAGTATTAAGCGATGGCCTATTTCATCTGATACCAGTAACAAAACAGATGATGGCAGATATAGTTTTAGTAAATGAAGTTGATTTGTTTGAGTTGTGTGAAATACTCAGAGTAAAATTAACGACATACCATGATGCACCTTTTAATCAACATGTCATGAATGATGGCAGTGGTGATTTTTATGGGTGTATACAAAATTGAACCGGTAAGTAGGCGTCAATACAAATGCTTCGCGCTAAGTCACTTACGTTAGCTATGACCTGAAAGGGTAGCGACCAAAGCCGGACGGTGTACAGTACAGTGCACACAGATCTGTACACCGTATATGATTTATGAAACTGTTCCAGGCATCATTGTGCAAGTAAATTTAATTACTACACCATATTCATTAACGTCGGATCTACCTATTTCTTCTAATTTTTTAATAGCTTCTTTATACCCAAATTGGACACAATCATAGTGAGTTGGGAAAGTATCTGGCCAAGGAAATGGGTTCGTACATTCTCCTACTACACTTGAACAAATTATTATTCCTAGTAAAAATTTCATTGACACCTATTGTAAGTTATGAGATATATCCTATATTAGTTTAAATCTAAGAAAGGAGTATAAAGTTTATGACTGATATAAGCAAATATAAAAACGTATCATTACCAAAAGATACCTATAATAAAATAGATAAAATAAGAAAAGTTATGATTCCTGAGATGACTATAAGTCGTTCTCAAACCATAACATTATTAGTAAATGAGAAAGAGAAGAAGTTAAATGGCAAACTCAAAAACGCGTAAAGTAATCTGTTCTGTTTGTAATGGAAACGGTTTTGTCCGAATCCCTTACGATCAGGTCAGAGAAGAACAATGGGCTGATTGTGATTTTTGCAACAACCAAGGTGAAATAGAAGAGGAGATAAAAGAAGATGATGATCGACAAAGAAAGCCAAGTTAAACTTCTTAAAGAAAACCAAGAAGCTCTTGAAGGTAAGATAAAATTCTTACAGGCGACATGTAGACGTGCAGGTGCTCAGATTAAAAAGTTAGAAGCTGAGCTAAAAGAAGCAACTCAATGGAAAGTTGATGAGGTAGAAAAATTTAAAGCTAAACTCAGAGATGGACCACCTTACGAAAAGAGGGCACGTGACTACACTGAGCAGTGAGGATGTAGCTTACATAGCCGGACTCTTTGATGGGGAAGGTAGTATCTATTTTGCTAAAAGAATAGAGAAGAAAAAGAAACATAAAGGCAAAGGCTATAGAGAGTCTTTGTCTCAGCGAATTAGTATGGAAGTCACTATGACAGATGAATCTGTTATACGATGGATGCATGAAGTATTAGGATGTGGAACTGTTAATCGAAAACCTAGAAAAGGATTTAGAGTTGATGGTACAAAATACTTGATGCAATGGAAGTGGAGGTGTACATTCAGAGATGCGTATTATGTTTGTAGACTTCTATGGCCATATGCTCATACTAAACTACCTAAAATACAACAAATAATAGAACATTACACAGATGAAAAATATAATAATATCGTGGACTTGGGGGATTATAGATTGGCTTCTAAACATTCTGGAAAGTCTAAGCAGTAAACTAAATACCTGGTCCTGGCAGAAACGTTGGGGCAACAGGGACAAGGGAACAGGCTACAGGAAACGATGGAAATAATAGCATCGCTAGGACTTATTGTTGCTATCTATTCTCTGATTATAATTTTGATGATTATGTGGGATAAAGAAAAATGAGATTATTAATAATATTAATTTTACTGTCGGGTTGTGCGAATAAAACATATGATTTTAATCCATGGACGACAGTATTGAACCAAGTAATAAAGGTAAGTAATAATGCTAAAGTGGAATAAAAAATTTGAATATCCGACATCAACACGTGCACTGATTAATGGTAAACGACACTATGATGTAGGGACGAATGAAAAATTACCCTCTGTGACTACGATATTACAGGCGACTCAGTCGGAGGAGAAGAAACAGAAGTTGGCTGAATGGCAGGCCAGAATGGGTCAACAACGAGCCGATAGAATTAGAGATATATCCGCGATGAGAGGAACCTCTATGCATACCTATTTAGAGGGCTATATAAACGATCAGAGACACCTTGACCTTACCGCCTTGGGCCAGGAAGCAGGGAGAATGGCTAATGTGGTTATAGAAAAAGGGCTCGGGGACCTGGGAGAGATATGGGGTAGCGAGGTGACATTGTATTATCCTGGTCTATATGCAGGTGCGACAGATTTGGTAGGAATTTATAACGGACGCGAAAGTATAATAGACTTTAAGCAAACAAACAAGCCTAAACAAAGAGAATGGATTGATGACTACTTCACTCAGCTAGCAGCATATGCTATGGCCCACAATCAAGTATACGACACGAAGATACAGTCTGGAATTATTTTAATGTGTAGTAAGGATTGTTTCTTTCAAAAATTTGAAGTGCATGATGAGGAATTTCAGGGGTATATGCACGAATTTCTACGTAGAGTTGATCAATATTATAAAATTGTACCAATTGTACCAAATGAAAAAGAGCCCTCAGGTACAAATTTAGGTCAAAAAGATGAGTAAAATCAAGGATAATTGCACATTTTTACAATTGTATACCTTTTTTCTCTATAAAATAAAAAAATTTTTTTTATTTTTTTTAAAACCCTGGTACAATTGGTACAATTTAAAAAAGTGTTATGTATCAACAGTTATTCGCTCAAATTTGTACCAAACACCCTTGGTACAATTAGGTACAATTGGTACAATTGTTAAAAAAGCTAGGAATTGCAACAGTATAGGGGGTCACGTACATGAATTTTGTTTTTTATTTTTTCATATGTTAAAAGGAGTATGCCATGAGAAAACCAAAAAAATCTAAATACAAATCAGTTGTAATCAAAAAGAAAAGATATTATTTTTATAAAATTACATGGGCTGATATTACAGGTGATAGCGGTCATGCTAATGAGTTTGACTTCTTAGGATTCTTACCATCAATTATGGTTACTCATGCATATCTATTTAACAAAGATAAAAAGAATATCAGAACGTTTGCATCTTACGAAGAAGGTGATGAGTTGTTTTCAGATCGTAATGTGTTTCCAATTGGATGTATAATTAAGATGGAGAAAGTTACTCTTTAATAAGTTTTGTATCAGTAATTCTTTTTTCGTTTAGTTCTTTGAGTCTTCTAATTTCTTCTTCACGTTCTTTGATGTCTGTTGCATTGATATTTACATTGTAATTTGTTTCACTAAATTGTCCTGTAGCTTTACCTATCAATGTTTCAAAACCTAGAGCATCTTTTATCTTGCCATCATCTACAAGTTTTTGTGATAGATTTTGCTGTCTTCTAACATAATTGTGTTTAGTCACAGCGTATGATCTATTTATTTCTGCAGATCTTCTCGCTAAATAATTTTGGATCTTTGGGTTTTGTATTAGTCTGTATGCTTCCTGTCTAGCATGTTTGGGTGCATATCCAGCTGCGATTGCAGCGTCTTGGTGTGTGGTTCTACCTTCATTAAAAATTAAATACTCACAGAATCTTCTTTGTTGCTCTGTTAATTCTACTGGAAAGTTTGCCTCTTTTTTGACTACTTCTTGACTCATACTTGCAATATATAGATATGTGGGCTATATATCAAGTCTTATGGTAGATGGTAAAACATTCAAGAAAGCAATAGATAAGTTCATGCAATCTCCTGTAGCACTTAATTCTAGGATTCAAATCGAATTACCCAATGGAGAATTTTATGACATTACTGGTGCGAAATTACTTGAAAATAAAATAATTGGTAGTATGGAAACTCATAGGTTAGTATTAACTTGTGACAAACCAAAACTTAAAATGGGTAAGATTTTAAAGATAGTTTAGCTCGAGGTAGGCAACCTGAAACCAGAGGCTAAATTATATAATGATCTTAAAAGAAAAGTCACAGCGATTTCATGGAATCGTCTTGAAAATCGTAGCTTACACGGTACTCCCGATCTGTTGGGCTATGCTGTTAGTGGGTCCTTTTTTACAGTAGAATTAAAGCATACATCTGCCTACAAAGTTCGCTTCTCACCCCACCAAATAGCCTTCCACGTTAAACATACAAAGAATACTTTTATCCTTGTTGCTTGTACCCCGGACCGTGGGCTTGTGCGCTTGTACCCTGGTCATCGGATCCTGGAGCTTGTGGACTCTGGCTTGAAGCTTGAACCCTTGTGCGCTGGTTGGGAGGCTTGTCGCCTGAAGCTTGAGAGCTTGTAAGCTTGCGCTCATGATCCTTCCGGATCTTTTCCAATTCTTTGTAGTACTTAGGGTGCCTGAACATATTTAGTGTTTACCATAACACACGTTAGGTGTGGACCTGTCCCAGCACTGTCTGCAGCTCCCGCACTCGTTGCCCTGTTCAGGGGCCGGGCACGTCCTGCCGCTTCCGCTGGTGACTGTAGACGTCCAGGGCCATTGTTTGACTGGTCCCTGGTCTATCATGTGTGATGACATTCTAATGATTAAATTTGACGGAACTGTGGCCGGATCTAAATTTTTTAGAAATTGCGCTTCGCGCGTTGGCATCCAATGCTTAGTTGAGCTTGTACGCTTGCACACTAAAAATATATTCTCTAGATGCTTCATACTCTGGATGTCTCCGGAGTCATGCCACCTGAACCAGTCCTGGTCCTTGATCAGTGTTACCATCGCATCCACCCAGCGCGGATCTTCAAGCGCCTTCAGGCGTCGTTGCAATGCTTGCTGCACGTTGTTAAATCTATAGCGCCCCTTCAGGGCGTAGCAGCCCGCGCATACTGAGCCCGGGACCTTCACCAGCTTAGCGCCAGTCTTACACGCCACGGCCGGCAGGTTGTGAGCTGGACCAGGCATCTTTGACGGCTTACTCAGGCCGCCGGTTATTTCTCTTGCTTCTTTTTTTAACATAACTTTCTCCTATAATATCTTATAACATATAGCTTGTAGCCTGTCAAGCTTGAGCGCTTGAGGGCTTGTAGCTTGACCCCTTACGGGAGGGCCCACCCCAGTGGATAAGGGCCCTTGCGGGCCCTGTTCCGGGACTAATCAAGTAACGTCATATAAGCGCTGGCGTTGTGCTGCCTGAACCAGTTAAGATCCTTACGGACCTGGTCCCATAGCTTAGAGCTGCCGTAGCCTAGCTTCTTATCCTCCAGCGTAGCTGCAAGCTCATTAATAAAGATCCTGTCATGTCTCTTAGCTTCATCAGCTGTTAACATTGCAGACTCACCATTGAACCTGTTCTTACGCTCATATTTTTTCTCTTCAGTTTGTGTTGTCATATGTCCTACTTTCTGCAGGTTTGAGTTTTACACCGGATACCTGCAAACGGGTGATAACAGCATCCTACAATATCCCAGGTATACTGTCAACTAAAAAATTTTAAATTATTCAGGGAGGGCCCACCCCAAAAAAAGCTTGAAGCTTGACACCTAACTTATATTTTTATTTTTAGCTTGGGCCCGGGTCCGCAGGCGGTACGCTTCCCAGTCTGACTGGCGTACAGCACCGTCCGTTGCTCGCGACCTGAGGTTTTAGCTTGTACGCTACAAGCACACAGCGAGCCCAAATTTTTTGGGACTCTTCCCACCAGAGATTGTTAACACCTCGGCAGTAATAGTCCCAAATATTCAGGGTCTTGCGTCCGAAGACGCACACTAGACCCTGAAACTTTTGGGGGGAGTCAACTTGCGCTTATAGGCTCTTCACCGTCGGACGTCCGTCCCCCCAAAACTTTTTACCAAGAACAATCGTATCCGATATTTCTACCCTCTTTGATTTGTTCTTTAGCCCATTTTAAAAACTCTTCATCTTGGGCTTTGTATTCTTTTATTGCTTCTTCTTGGAACTGTTGCCCCCAGAAAAAACCATCAGAGGCAAAATAACTATAATAATCATTTTTGATTGCCTCTTCCAGATCCTTGATTACATCTTCAGTAATTGTAACACCACCTTGACCACCATTAAAACCCAGATGTTGCAGGTCGTCATGTGTGTTATGATCCTGATCATTTTTTTGTTTATTGAATTGTTTAGACATGAACACCTGCAGGCGTGCATGTTTTCTCCAATAAAACTTTTCATGAACTTCGCCTTTACTGTCTCGAAGTCCTGCGTATTGATCTAGTCCCATTTTATTTCTCCTTTATTAGTTTCGCATAACTTAACATTTTATCCTATAATAAGTCAATAACTATTTTCAAGTTATCCACAGGCTTGAAGCTTGGGGGCTGGGGCCCACCCGGGAGGGCCCACCCAAAAAAAAACAAAATCCTAGTTTAGAATTAATCTAAACTAGGATTTTTCATCAAGGACAGATGAAACTATAAATTAGGTTGAGATTGATTTTCAAATTCTTCTTTTGTAATTGCAATCTCTCTATTGGAAACCATGTTAGTCCAAAAATATGTCATGGTATAACCCGTATCATCATTACCCCAATTATATCTTCTTGTTTTTCGCCACGCAGTTTCTTCTGTTAATGTTAATGGCTCATTTAATCTTCCACTAACTTGATCAATGGCTCTATTCATAAATTGATCAGCCCAATCATTATAACAATTAAGTGAGCAGAAATTTCCACCCCCATAATAAAATGATGATCTTCTTCTAGTTTGATTAACTCGGTTGTCTTTGCTACCTCGTTTTCTGTCCTTTGTATCATAAGTATGACACTTATGACTTTGGCAATATTTTAGCGCCATATCTGTCCTTTCTTGTTATGCTACTTGCAGTTGCGTTTTTATACTGCCAACTGCAAGTATGCTTTAATTGATATTAAAGTTTTTATAAATTAATATATTATCTTATATAATCCCTTGACTTTAAAAGTCAATAGTTTAAAAGAAATAATTATTAACCAATAAAAAAGAAAGAGGACAAATGGCTAGAATAAGACTAAACCAAGAGTACCGAAACAAAGTTGCAAATCGTATCAAGCAATCTTTATTTCAAGAAGATACCCAAGAGAAGAAAAAGTATGATGATCTTAAAGGGCAACAAATTGAAATAAATGACAAAGCTTGGTCTGTTGCTAAAGACATAGTAAGACGACACTATACCGAAGAAGATGTAGAGAAAGCTTACTACTTACAAAACAAGTTTGAAAATGTTTCAACTATTGCAAAAGATAGTTGTTTCCATTTTCACTATCAAGGTCTAGCAGAAGAAAAAGACTATAATGGAAATGTATCAATGGTTGAGAAACCAATAGAAAAACATTTTGATTTTAGATTAAATGGAAATCTTGATATTGATAATAACTATTCGAATAATCGAGATAGTGCCTATGGGTTTGCTTTGTTTAGAGATGAGATAAACGCACAAGAAAATTGTAATGCTGATATCTTAATTGAACAAGCTGACAAAGACGACAACCCACACAAAAGAAAATTTGTTGATAACAACAATGAGTATCTTGGATTGAGTGGTGGAAGAAACAATGAAACCAAGTATGGTAAAGAGTGGAACGAAAAATATCAACTTGATTTAATTGGTCGTGATTATTGTCGTGATAGGTCTATTGCTTGTACTGAACAAGAATTTAATTTTCTTGTTTCTTGGAAAGCAAGTAAAGGACAATTTGTTGTTGCCCACGAAAAATGGATTAATTCAGTATTGAAACAAATGAAAGAAATCAAGATTGGATTAAAGGGCTACAAATGGTTAGACGAGGCGATTGAGTTAGCAAATGAACTTGGTGTTCAAATTACTGACCACGAAATAATAAGAACTAATAGTACAGGGCTTGTTATTTACAATCCTAAAAATCTAGCTGAAAGAATAAAAGGTATGAAAAATACTGAAAAAACTAGAGAACAAAAGATAGCAGAACGTGTTGCATATATGCAACAACAAAAAATTAATTCGGATAACTTGAATTAATTGTTGAATAACTATGGGATTAGTTTATACTAATCCCATAACCACATAAGGTTATAGAAAGCGAGAAAACAAATGATAAATAATAAACCCTTTGTTATTACTTACTATTCAGCAAGTGATAAAAAGACAATAACAAGAAATGCATTGTGGACAGATAAATGCAGATATTGGGTATCTAAACAAGGTCGTATGTTAATGACTTATTTTGACATTGACCAAGATGGATACAGAACAGCAAGCGATAGTTGGAGTATCAAGCTGTGAGTATTCAATTAGCAATCTTTAATGTAGCTGTACTTTTGTATGGCTACATTATTTTAACCATAATAGGAGTAATATAATATGACAAAACCAATAGACGAAAAAAAGTTTTTCATAATTAAAAAAGAAAAATATTCGTGGGCAACAAACTATTCAATCCACGATAGGACAATGTACACTCTAACAAATGCAGTAAGAAAGTTGTTGGCTCTTGATACATTGAACGAGGACAGGGAACAAATTTCTTATCACTTACAAGAAGTTAATTTCTCAATGGTTGATAAACCATTAGTATTAAATGATGAAGTGAAAGAACAACAATCGGAAATGCCTTTCTGATTATCTCGCAGTAGGGTTTGTGGTTTAGGTATGAGCCACAAATCCTACACTATCCCATGCAAAAACTGCATAGGTAAAGCCATGTCATTTTTGCATAACCACATTTAGTGTGTACCGATAGAGGTACCACTACATCTTGATTTTTCGCTTGAAAATTGGGGAGGGCCCACCCTAAATAATATACAAGGGGTCCCAAGGTCATACATATATGTAAGATTTAGACTCTTATAGCCAAGGTTTCAAAAATAGGGTATATAAAAAATATTATAAAAAATTTTATGGAAAATTTTTCAGGATTGACTTCAGAAGAAAGAGCTCGACTTCTGGATCTAGAAAAGAGTGTAGAATTAGATAAAGCCAGACCTAAGATCAAAAAAGACTTTTTGAGTTTCGTCAAGTATGTTTGGCCTGAGTTTATTGAAGGTTCTCACCACAAAAAAATTAATAAAAAATTTAATGATCTCGCTAGCGGGAAAATTAAAAGACTGATCATTAACATGCCGCCAAGACACACAAAGTCGGAGTTTGCCTCATACTTACTCCCGGCATGGATGGTTGGCCTCGATCCCCGATTAAAGATCATTCAAGCAACACACACGGCAGATCTAGCAATCGACTTTGGCCGTAAGACCAAGAATCTTGTAGACCAAGAGAATTATAAACAATTATTCGAAACACGTCTCATGGAAGATTCTCAGGCAGCAGGGAAATGGAAAACCGAACAAGGTGGTGAATACTTCGCAGCCGGTGTTGGTGGAGCAATCACAGGTCGTGGTGCTGATCTTCTAATTATTGATGACCCGCACAAAGAACAAGATATTAAAAAAGATAGTAAGTCGTTTGATAAAGCATGGAACTGGTATACGTCAGGTCCACGTCAACGTCTTCAACCTGGTGGACGTATTGTGGTTGTAATGACCAGATGGTCTACAAAAGATATTACTGGACAATTAATCAGGGCTCAGGGAGAAGAGAACTCTGATCAATGGGAAGTTGTAGAACTACCTGCCCTGCTTCCTGATGGAAAGCCCGTGTGGCCGGAATACTGGACCAAGGACGAATTAGAGAAAACAAAAGCATCTATTCCTGTTAACAACTGGAACGCTCAATATATGCAACAGCCAACGGCTGAAGAAGGTGCAATATTAAAACGAGACTGGTGGCAAGATTGGGAACATAAGAATCCACCGAGCTGTGATTTTATAATTCAGTCTTACGATACTGCTTTTCTCAAAAAAGAATCTGCCGACTTTTCAGCTATAACGACTTGGGGAGTATGGAAAGATGATGACGGTAGATCAAATATTATATTACTCAATGCCTTTAAAGATCGTTATGAGTTTCCAGAACTTAGAAAAGTAGCTCATGAAGAGTATATCTATTGGCGGCCTGACATGGTGATCGTTGAAGCTAAGGCCTCTGGAATACCGCTGACGGCTGAATTGAGAGATTTGGGAATTCCAGTAATTAACTTTACGCCGAGCCGAGGAAATGATAAACATGCAAGAGTAAACTCTGTATCACCACTTTTTGAGATGGGATTAGTTTGGGCTCCTATGCATGAACATTTCGCTCAAGAGGTTGTAGAAGAGTGCGCATCATTTCCGTTTGGAGATCACGATGACTATGTCGACTCCACAACACAGGCGATTATGCGTATTAAACAAGGTGGCTTGGTTCGTAATAAAGATGCATATCAAGATGAACCACTACCGGATAGAAGTAGGTTAGAATACTATGGCTAGGAAACAAACATTAGAAGCAGTTTTAGCTCTATACAAAAAGTTAGGTGGAAACTTAAATGAAGTTATGGGGACTAAAACAAATGTAAATTTTTTAGGAAAGGGTAAGTCTCCAGAGTTGATGTTGGACATGGATATTAATCCTGAAGCGTTAGGTGTATTACCACAATCAAAAGCAATAGACGAATTAAAAAGTTCAGTTGGTTATGCCGTATCAGGTAAACTAAATGACATACAAGCAAACCAATTATTAAAAAATATGCAAACTATGGAGAGTGTTTACTTTCCACCTGCAGCGCCAGCGAACGTAACAGATCTTGCAACAAGAACTTCTGATTTAGATAAAGCAGGATTGATGTCTTTGAGGCAAGGAGGAGATCCAACTAAATATAAAGTTGGTGATGCAATCACTTCAGAAAATTTTGGAGCAACAGGATTTGCTCCTGACAACACTGCTCTAAGACGAGCAAGAGAGTTATCAGAAGATCTACCACCACCAGGTTCACGTGGCGGACCAGAAGATATTGCAGCACCATTCTCAGGTGCAGGACTTGAGTCAATTAAAAATGTTAAGAACAATGATTTAATTATAAATGATATTGTAGATAAAGTTTATGAAATGTCTGGTGTAACAAAAAATGCTCAACCCGTTGCAAGAGCAAATGCTAGAGAATTTTTAAATAGAATAAAAGATTTAGAAGATCCAGAGTTTCCAGGTGGTACAACTTTATCTGGTGTCATGAAAGCAGATGATTTTAAATTTATGACTGAAGGTGGTGGCGGTGGTATGGGCGACCCTATGTTATTAGTACAAAAATACTTTGGACCAAAAGTTGCAGCGTCAGTTGCACAATTAGATAACGCAGACGACATTCAAAAGTTTGCAGAAAATTTAGCTAAGATAAAAGATGCAAAAGGTAACTCAGTAACTAGTAGATACTTTGATCCTGAGTCTATCAATCCTGATGACTTTGAATTTGCAGAGGGTGGTTCAGTAAGACCAGGTTATATGGCAGGTAATATTGTAAGAGGTTTATATACAGCTGCACAGAAAACGGCGATCTTCAAACACTTAGGTGGTGAAGCAGGTTCAAATAAAAATTTCAAAAACCTATATAAGTTTTTTAAAAATCCAGACAGCGATCCAGCATTGAAAGATAAGATTGATGATCTGTTAAGAGAGAAAGGTCTTTTCAGAGGTGGTGGCTTAGCTAAGATCCTGGAGGTATAATGGCCAAGGCACCAAAAGGTTATTTTTATAATGCTAGAGGTCTTCTAGTAAAAAAATTAGACGCAGAAATTATAGAAGCAATTAAGTCAAGATTTCCAAATAAAACATTTGACTTTAATAAATTTAAATATGGAGTCCCTTCATCAGATCCAATTATTGATCAATTAAGAAACATGAGTCCGGAAAGATTGGATACTATTAAAAAAAGAAGATCTAAAGAAGACTACAAAGCTAAAAGAAGAGTTCAAGAGAGTAAATACTATAACACGAATAAAGAACGAATTTTACAGAATTTAAAAGAAAAATATAGAAGCGACCAGACTATAGGGGATACAGGAAAAACTTTAAAACAATTAACAAAAGAAAAAAATATAAAAGCAATAGTTAGATTACAAAAAGAGCAAGGTGTTTTTCCAAATGGATATACTACAGGTAAAAATAAAATAGGAATATATAAACCAGAACTAGCTTTGTGGCATAGTTTGTATAGATCTGCAAAAGACGGAGACGGTAGATGGACTCTTGATCAAAAATTTTTTAACAACCTACCTATAAATGAACAAGGGAATAAATCTTGGGCATTAAATAATTATTATAAAAATATAAAATTTACAGATACAGCTACAGGCGAAACAATTAAATTAGATAACACTATTAAAGGAAAAGGCAAAACTTTAAAAGAATATTTAAATACTACCATTGCAAAAGAGACAGGAAATAAAAATGTTTTTGATAAAGCAAAAAACTCTTATGAATTAAAAAATAAAATAAAAGACACAACATTAACTTATAAAGGTCAAAAAGAAACTTTGGGTGGTTTGTTGGCTAAAACAGGAATAGAAAAAACAGGTGAAAAAATCTACAGCCCTTTTGAAGTTCACCACCCTTCAGGTGTTAAAAATAATTGGTGGGATAGTGAGGTAGTTTTTAGAGATGCAAATAGACAACTAAACTATATTGATAGTAAACTACAGAGAGATTTTAAAAATGCAAAAGATGCAACGTCACAAAATAAAATTCTTTCTGATGCTTCTAAAAAAATTAACAAACTTCCAGGAGGTATTTCTTATATTTTTGAAGGACAACAACTTGGAACAAATATTCCCACTGAGGAAAGTATTACAAAAGCAGCTGCCACTACATATAAAGACAGAGGCGTTACTAGAGCTGTAAATAGTTTTTTTAAAATAGCCAGAGAGGATGCTATAAATAATGGTCCTATATGTAGAGTTGTTGGAGGACAGAATACAGGTGGATCTACCATTAGTTGTGTAGATGCTGTTGAGGATGCCTTGCAAAAAAATCCACAAAAACTTGCAGAGAACGTAAGTAAGATAGGTAAATTTAAAAACACAGCATTAGGATTTTTAAAATCTGGTGGCTTTAAAACATTTGGTGCCGGTGCAGCTGTAGGAACTGCAATAGGATTAGTTAAAGCATTTAGTAATGATGATCCAACATCTTATTTATCAAACGAAGACCAGCAAAAAAATATGTTGGTTGAAATGGCGACAGATCCTATTTCTATCGATACAGAAAAACCTGCAATACTAGATTATCAATTACCTGCACTAGGTGCGACACTTGCAGGAACAACAGCACTTGCTGCTCCATCAACAATTAAAGCAAGCAAGTCTAGAGCATTTGGTATTGAAAAGAAAAAACCAAGACCCGGTATGGCAAAAACAGGTTTAAGAGTTTTAGGAAGAGGACTTGGAGTTGCAGCATCACCTGCACTACTTGCACCTTTTATGGCTGGAGATATTGCTAGTCAGGTTGCAGAAGGAGATTCATTTACAGATATTGCAACAGATCCATTAAATTATACTTATCCAATATTTGCTGAACAGACAGATAAATTGACAAAAGGATTAAGCCCAACACTTAGAAAAATAGCTAGATTAGGTCTACCAAAAATTGCCCTTAGAGGATTATCTAGAGCAGGTATAGCTGGACTTGCTGGATCTTTAGCTATACAAGGTATGGACTTATTTGATGACTAAAAAATTAACAACTACGATACCGCCGCTTCGAGGACCAAACCCACAAGGGTTGAATGTTCCTGGAAAAAAGATTATAGTGGTGAAGAACTCGGAGAAAAATAATGGCAGATATAGACAAAGCTTTACCCAACGTAGAGCAGGAAATAAAATTACCTAGCGAAGAAGAGATAGCGGAAGCGTCTCAAGAAAATATTGAAGAACAAGTTGGACCTGAAGATGTTCAAGTAGAACAAGATGAAGATGGTGGAGCTACCATTACTTTTGATCCAGAAGCTATAAACCAACCAGGAACTAACGAACATTTTGATAATTTAGCAGACTTATTACCAGAAGATGTTTTAGGTAGTTTGGGTTCTGAACTTTATGAAAATTATATGCAATACAAAGCATCAAGAAAAGATTGGGAAGATGCTTATACTAAAGGTTTAGATTTATTAGGATTTAAATACGAAAACAGAACACAACCGTTTACAAATGCAAGTGGTGCAACCCATCCTGTATTAGCAGAAGCGGTAACACAATTTCAAGCACACGCTTACAAAGAATTACTTCCAGCAAATGGTCCAGTACACACTCAGATTATGGGTGTGATTAATAGACAAAAAGAAGACCAGGCTACAAGAGTAAAAAATTTCATGAACTATCAACTCATGAACGTGATGAAAGAGTATGAACCCGAGTTCGATCAGTTACTTTTTTATCTCCCTCTCAGCGGCTCTGCATTCAAGAAAGTTTATTACGATGAACTACTTGGTAGAGCCGTGTCCAAATTTGTTCCGGCAGATGATTTGATAGTACCTTACACAGCCACATCTTTAGAAGATGCAGACGCAATTGTGCATGTTTTAAAAATGTCAGAAAATGACTTAAGAAAAAAACAAGTAGCTGGTTTTTATAGAGACATAGAAATCACACCTGGTTATTCTCAAGAAACAGAAGTAGATAAAAAAGAAAGAGAATTAGAAGGGGTTAGAAAAACTAGAGATGAACAAATGTTCACTATTCTAGAAGTACATACTAATCTTGATCTTGAAGGTTTTGAAGATAAAGACATGGAACAAAACCCAACAGGAATAAAACTTCCATACATTGTAACAATTGATACATCGTCAAGAGAAGTTTTATCTATTAGAAGAAACTATAAAGTCGAAGATCCACTAAGAAATAAAATTGAATACTTTGCACATTTTAAATTTTTACCTGGACTTGGTTTTTATGGATTTGGTTTAATTCACATGATTGGTGGATTATCAAGAACTGCAACGAATGCACTTAGACAATTATTAGATGCTGGTACTTTTTCAAATATGCCAGCTGGATTTAAACAAAGAGGTATTCGTGTTAGAGATGAAGCGCAATCGATTCAACCTGGAGAGTTTAGAGACGTAGATGCACCTGGCGGAAACATTAGAGACGCATTTATGCCTTTACCTTTCAAAGAACCATCAGCAACATTATTACAACTGATGGGCATCGTAGTAAACGCAGGTCAACGATTTGCCGCCATAGCTGACATGCAGGTCGGTGACGGCAACCAACAGGCCGCTGTTGGAACGACCATTGCCCTCTTAGAGCGAGGCTCCAGGGTCATGTCAGCCATACATAAAAGATTGTATGTGGCACTTAAAAAAGAATTTGTTTTATTAGCTGATGTGTTTAAACAATACCTACCACCAGAATATCCTTATGATGTTATCGGTGGACAAAGAAATATTAAAGTTGCAGACTTTGATGACAAAGTAGACATCATGCCTATAGCTGATCCTAATATATTTTCACAATCACAAAGAATTAGTTTGGCTCAAACTGAACTACAACTTGCAATGTCAAATCCTGGAATGCATAACATGTACGAAGCATACAGAGATATGTACACTGCAATTGGTGTAAAAAATATTGATAAAATTTTACCACCACCTCAACAACCTATGCCAATGGATCCAGCGGCAGAAAATATTATGGCAATGAGTGGTAAACCTTTCCAAGCATTTAAGGGTCAAGATCACAGAGCACATATAACTTCGCATTTAAATTTTATGGCAACCAATATGGTTAAAAATAATCCAGTAATTATGGGTGCATTACAAAAAAATGTTTTTGAACATATTTCTTTAATGGCACAAGAACAGTTGGAAATAGAATTTAGAGATGAAATTCAACAATTAATGCAGTTACAACAAATGACACAACAAAATCCTCAAATATCTCAAAGTCCACAAGTACAACAACAGATTATGCAATTAAGTATGGCGATTGAAGCAAGAAAAGCTAAACTAATTGCTGATATGACTCAAGAATTTAAGGAAGAAGAGAATAAAATCATGGGTGATTTTGGAAATGATCCGATTGCTAGACTAAAAGCAAGAGAATTAGATCTTAGAGCCATGGATAATGAGCAAAAAAGAGCAGAAGCAGAGCAAAGATTAAACCTTGATAAGACAAAAACTATGATGAACCAAGGAATTCAAGAAGATAAACTTGAACAGAATGAAGAATTGGCAAAATTAAGAGCTAATACGTCTATTGAGAAAACAATTTTGAGTAAAACTATACCTTCGGCACCGAAAATGGATGAAATGCCCGGAAATATAGCTATAATCAGAAACAGAGGAGAATAAAATATGAAAAAAAATAAAAAATCAAGTCACGCAGGTATGACTCATGTAGATCATGACATGTTCTTGAATAAAGATGGTCTTTTAAACGGAGGAGTTGAAGTTGAAGTTTCAAAACCAACAGAAACTCAATCTGTTCAAGTAAAAGGTCAAAGAAGAATGCTTGCTGAAAAGAAAAGTAAAGCTGACTGGTATTAATCATGTGGTTATCGGCAATTAAATTAGCCGTTTCTGCTGGAAGTAAGATTTATGCTAACAAGCAGAGAACGAAAATGGCAATGTCAGATGCACAGTTAATGCATGCTGAAAAGATGGCCCGAGGTGACGAAGCTTACCAAGGAAAATTGCTAGAAGCTAGACAATCGGACTGGAAGGACGAGGCGGTCCTCATAATTTTGAGCACGCCCGTGATGATTTTGGCCTGGGCAGTGGTATCGGACGATCCGACTGCTATGGACAAGGTAAAATTGTTCTTCGATATGTTCTCGCAGCTCCCGTCATGGTTTACAAACCTTTGGATACTTGTAGTCGCGAGTATTTATGGTATAAAGGGAACACAAATTTTCCGTAACGGAAAAAAATAAGGAGATAAAAATGGCAAGTAAAAAACTTAAAAAAGCTCTTAAGATGCTTGGTGCCGGTGCAGCGATCGCTGGACTAGGAAAAGCATTTATGAACAACAGAGCTAGAAGAGCTATGCTTAACTCTGCAGATGCTAACGATGGTTTTCTTAATTCAATGATTGGGAAAACAGGAAACAAAATGCAAAATGCAGGCGAATTAGGATTTGATCTTTCAGAGTACGATAGATCTCAACCTTTTGGATTTGGACTTATGGCGAAAAAAGGTGGAAGAATCGTTAAAGGCAAAAAAGCAGCTGTAAGAAGAAAAGCAAATAGAAGTAAAAAAAAATAAGGGTACTTATGACAAAACCATTACCTAAAGGTAAAAAAGGAAAAGGAATAAGAAAACTTAAAAAAGTAGCTCCACAAGTTGCAAAACGAATGGGTTACAAAAAAGGAAGAAAAGTCTGTGGCTAAACTTTGTGCAAAAGGTAAAGCAGCAGCAAAACGTAAATTTAAAGTTTACCCTTCTGCGTATGCAAACATGTACGGCTCTGCTGTATGTTCTGGTAAAATAAAACCAGGTGGAAAAAAGAAGAAAAAATCCAAGAGAAAATAATGGCTGAAGGTGGTCTAAGAAAATGGGTTCAAGAGAAATGGGTAGACATCGGAGCTCCGAAGAAGAACGGCAAGTATCAACCTTGCGGTCGATCGAAAGGGAGCAAAAGAAAATATCCAAAATGCGTCCCACTTGCAAAAGCCACACGGATGACAAAAGGCGAAAAGGCCTCTGCTGTCAAACGAAAGAGAGCTGCGGGTAATCCTGGAGGAAAACCCACTAATGTTTCAACATTTACAAAAAGAAAAAGAATGGCATTTGGAGGTAGGGTCTAATGACAATTAGAAAAACTACTAAAGGTCCAGGTGCTAATTATAGACCAACAAAATCTGGAGCTGGAATGACAGCTAAAGGTGTAAGAGCTTACAGGAGAGCAAACCCTGGAAGTAAATTAAAAACAGCCGTGACTGGAAAAGTGAAGCCAGGATCAAAAGCTGCTAATCGTAGGAAATCATACTGCGCTAGATCACTAGGACAATTAAAAAGGTCATCAGCAAAAACAAGGAACGATCCTAACTCACGAATCCGACAGGCAAGACGAAGATGGAAATGCTAGATCGTTTAATATACAAATTTTTTGAATCAATTGATAATTTGTTTATTAGTCTAGGTCATATCTTTGAAAGGAGAAAAAAACGTGAGAAGATCAATAATAGACGCACTAAGAGCTAGGTATGAAGCTGAGATTGCAGAAGCAGATGCTACTGCAAATATTTATTTAGATAACTCAGTTGGTATTGGAGAACACCCTCAACACCTAGAAGAAGTAAATAAACAGGTTGAAAAAATAGCTAATGCAAAAGAAAAACTAGATGTATTAGATGAGTTTGAACCTGAGAAAGGAGATAGTTTATAATGGATTTTGTAGAAAAAATAAGAAGAATAATTAAAATGAGACATGATGATGTTGTACTTGCAATGACTTCTGGTGCTGTTGACAATATGGAAAAATACCAGTATATGTTAGGACAAATACGAACTTATCAGTATTTATTACAGGAAATATCCACCCTGCTAAAAACAAAGGAGCAAAATGACAGTGAAGGAACAATTATCAGCATCAAAGGAAAAGATAGTCCTACCAAATAAGACTCTCGTCGGTGTTGAACCAACAGAAAATAAAAAAGAAATCAACGAAGAATCAAAACTCCCCGAACCTACAGGTTGGAGAATTTTAGTTTTACCTTTTAAACAAAAAGAAAAAACTAAAGGTGGTTTAATTTTAGCAGATGAAACAGTAGAACGATCACAAGTAGCATCGACTTGTGGTTTAGTTTTAAGAATGGGTCCACACTGCTATGATAAAGAAAGATACCCAGAAGGACCGTGGTGCAAAAAAGGTGATTGGATTATCTTTGCAAGATATGCTGGATCACGAATTAAAATCGATGGGGGTGAGATAAGACTTTTAAACGACGACGAAGTTTTAGCAACCGTGGAAAACCCTGAAGATATATTCCACGAATTTTAACAATCATAGGAGATACTATGCAACAAGAAGAAAACAAGGTAGTTGATATTGACACATCTGGTCCAGGTGCGGAAATAGAATTACCCGAAGAAAAAAAAGAAGACGTTGTAGAACAACAAACAGAGGACACAACAAATGAAACACAAGATCTTAAAGACGGCGGTAGCGCCGATGACACACCTGAGAAATCTGATGAGCAGTCTGATGTTCAAGGGAGTGATCAGCAACAAGACAACAGTAAGCAAATTGAAGAGTATTCTGAAGGCGTTAAAAAGCGAATAGCTAAATTAACAAAAAGAATGCGTGAAGCTGAAAGGCAAAAAGAAGAAGCTTTACGTTTTGCTGAAAGTATTAAAAAGGAAAGAGACCAATTTAAAACTACAGCAGATTCTTTAGATAAAAATTATGTTGTAGAAATGGAAGGTAGAATTACTTCTTCTATTGCAGCTGCTCAAGAAAAATTAAGAGCTGCAAGACAGAACGATGATTCTAAAGCTGAAACAGAAGCTTTAGCTGCTATTTCTCAACTTGGTTATGAACAAGGAAAATTAGCTGAATTAAAAACCCAGCATCAAATGCAGGAAACAGCGGCTAAAGAAAAACCTGTTGAACAACCATTATATCAACAACCACAAGCACAAGTAGCGGCTCAAACTCCTCCTGATCCAAGAGCAGAGGAATGGGCTGAAAATAATGAGTGGTTCGGTAAAGATAGTGCAATGACATATACAGCGTTTGATTTGCATAGAAAACTTACCGAAGAAGAAGGAATTGACCCTAGGTCGAGCGAATATTACGCAGAAATAGACAAGAGAATAAGACTTGAATTTCCGCATAAATTTGATAAACCTATGGACAAACCAGTTAGTAAACCTACACAAACCGTTGCCTCTGCAACGCGTAGTTCAAAGACTAACCGTAAATCTGTGAGACTCACATCATCACAAGTAGCAATTGCTAAAAAATTAGGTGTGCCACTAGAAGAATATGCGAAACAACTTATGAACACGAAGGAGGTATAGGCATATGGAAAATAAGAAACCAACTCGTGCGAGCCAAGCAAAGAAAAGTGATTCAACAAAAGTTGAAACACGATCTTCGGAAGTTAAAGTAAAACAACAACCGAAAGTTTGGACTCCACCATCGTACTTAGATACGCCCAACGCGCCAAATGGCTACAGACACAGATGGGTCAGGGTAGAAATCCTAGGATTCGTCGATACTAAAAACATACAAGGTCGTTTAAGATCTGGTTATGAATTAGTAAGAGCAGACGAGTATCCAGAAGAGGACTTTCCCGTAGTTTCAGACGGCAAATACGCAGGGGTGATCGGGCACGGAGGCCTTGTGCTGACAAGGGTACCAGAAGAGATCGCGCAGCAAAGAGCTGAATATTATGCCAGACAGGCACAAGAACAGCAGGCTGCAATTGACGCCGATCTAGCGAAGGAACAGCATAAGAGTATGCCTATCAATATTGATAGAAATACTCGTGTAACCTTCGGTGGCTCCAAGAAGGGTTAATTTTTTAACAATTCGGAACCAGCGAAATAATAGTAACCGTACTGGAGGCCCGCAAGGGCAGGTACATTTAAGGAGAAAAAACTATGGCTAATAGTTCATCGACTGGTTTCGGTCTGAAACCAATTAAGAAAGTCGGTCAGAATTACGACGCTGGCGGTTTAGGTGAGTATCCAGTTGCAGCTAGTGCAACAGCTATTTACAACCAAGATATGGTTGCAATGGCAAACACAGGTACTGCGGCAGTTGCTGCAGCAGGAACTGAGCTTAACCTAGGATCGTTAAACGGAGTATTCTATACTGACGCAACAACTAGTAAGCCAACATTTCAAAACTATCTTCAAGGCTCTAATACAGCTACGGATATAGTTGCGTTTATAAATGATGACCCGAATCAGATCTACGAAGTAAGATCTAACAATGCGGGTGCATCAGCTCAAACGGATGTTGGTAACACTGCTGAAATAAGTTATTCAGCTGGTGCGAGTCCAAACTACATCTCTAGAACAACTCTAGATGACAGTACTTTGAACACGACTAAACAACAATTAAAAATCGTAGGCGTATCGAGAGATCCCGAAAATAGCGACTTAACATCTGCAAATGTAGTGTGGAGAGTTGTTATTCTAGAGCATTTCTTTAATACAGCTACAGGGGTATAATAGGAGTAATTAAATTATGGCTATATCACGTAATCAACTAGTAAAAGAACTAGAGCCAGGTTTGAATGCACTATTCGGCCTGGAGTATAAACAGTATGAACAAGAACATGCTGAAATATACACAACTGAGTCAAGCGACAGAGCTTTTGAAGAAGAAGTAATGTTGTCAGGATTCGCTCAAGCACAAGTTAAACCAGAAGGTTCTGGAATAGCTTATGACAGTGCTCAAGAAACTTTCACAGCAAGATACACTCACGAGACAATCGCTCTTGGGTTTGCAATCACTGAGGAAGCTATTGAGGACAATTTGTATGACAGACTTGCGTCTAGATATACAAAAGCTTTAGCAAGATCTATGGCTCAAACTAAACAAGTTAAAGCAGCTGCACCATTAAACAATGGTTTACCTGGAGGTAGTTTTACTTCTGGTGACGGTGTAACTCTTTTCAATACTGCGCACCCAACTGTTGCTGGAACTTTCAGTAATACGTTGGCAACAGCTGCGGATTTAAACGAAACTTCATTAGAACAAGCAATGATAGACATCGCTGCTCTTACTGATGAAAGAGGTTTAAAAATCGCTGCGAAAGCTGTTAAGATGATCATTCCATCTGCACTACAATTCACTGCTGAAAGACTTATGAAGTCTTCTCAAAGAGTTGGAACTGCTGATAATGATATCAATGCAATTGTAAGCATGGGAATGGTCCCAGGCGGATACTCAGTTAACCACTATTTAACTGATACAGATGCGTTCTATCTTACAACAGACGTACCAAATGGTATGAAGCATATGGAAAGAGCTCCTCTATCTACTAAGATGGAAGGTGACTTTGATACTGGCAATGTTAGATACAAAGCTAGAGAAAGATACGTATTTGGCGTATCTGACCCTAGAGGTATTTTTGCATCACCAGGTGCTTAATCAATAAATTTGAGGCGGGACATAATCCCGCCTCATTTCAATAATAGAAAGAAAAAACCATGAAAAAATTCCTTGTAAACATATACGCTTATGATCATCACGCTAGATTTGAAGTAGAATCTAAAGATGATGCCGTTTCTTTGGAGCAATCAATAGTTGACAAGCTAGGAGAAAATAGTATAGTTTGGGAAAAATCGGGAATGTTTAGAAACTTTCCTTATCGAATAACCTATGAGGAGGTTAGTAATGATACAAGACCTTTACAAAGTAAAAAGGTCCTTGGAGTTGAAGTGGGAACAAGAGCATCTATCTAATGGTAGGTATACTCTTGAAATGGTCAGAATTGATGACAAAGTTAGAGAAGTCATTACGAAGATCAAGCTGGAAGAAGCAGCTATGGCCCACAGGCAGAATACTATTGATAATGCCGCTCCTGAAGTTTCTGTAGCCACTTAATAAAAAGCTACATCGTTGGATAATTCCACTCCACACCTAGGGATCTCTTGCACTCTACTCAAATCTAGTATATAAAATAATCACTATACAATTTTTAAACGATACGTAGACGCGTATAGTCGACGGCCTAGAGACTATGTATCATAACTAGGAGGATAAAATTATGGCAAATACTACATTTACAGGACCGGTACGATCCGAAAACGGTTTTCAAACAATCGTTAAAAGTGCGTCTACTGGTGCTAACACAAATGAAATGACTTTTTCTCAGTACACTGCAACAGTAACTGTTGCTAATGGTGCTACTACAGGAAAAGAATCAGCAATCGGAATGCCTGACAATTTCATTCCAATGGGTGTTACAGTAGCTGTAACAACTGCTGCAACAAACGCTGTTAACTTAGTTGACATTGGAACTGATGCAGACACAGATGGTTTCGTAGATGGAATCTCAGCTGCTACAAACTCAACTGGTTTCAAAGGATTCTTTCCTTGCAATGGAATTTTTGGAATGTCTGGTGGAGCTACAACTGCATCAAATGCAACAGCAGATGAAGTAGAAGTAGTTTTAAGTGGTGATCCAGGAGCAACTGGTGCAACAATAGTTATGAAATTTATTGGTGTATCAAGCTCAGCTGACGCTAGTTAATAAATAATTTGTGGGGCTTCGGCCCCACTTAAATTTTTAAGGAGATAAATTATGGCAGGCGGCGGATCGTTTATAAGTGACCAGAAGTTTACAACACTAACAGCAGATGGTAGATTTAAAACTATAACAGGTGGCTCTATAAATTTAGGACCATGTAGAGTAACTTATATTCAAGCTGCTGGAGTAGCTAGTTCTACAGTTAAACTACATGATGGAACAGACAATACAGGTTCTTTAGAATTTCAATCAAGCTTTGGAACAGAAGGATTAGATTTAATGGTTCCTGGTTCTGGCATAAGATTTAAAAATGGAGTGTATTTAGATTTAACTAATACTACTTCTGTAACTATAGGATACACAGGTTAATGAAATCAGACGTAAAAGCAGTTAGAAAAACAGGGACAGGTTCTGTATTCGCAGGAAGAACAAGATTAAGAGGAATTATTTTAGCATCAACAGGTTCTGCAGGTTCAGTTACATTGAGAGATGGAAATGGGGTAGATCAATTTGTAGTAGATGTACCAGCAGGCGATATATTTTCTTATAATCTAGCAGAAGACGGGATTTTATTTGAAGGCGGAATGACTGTTCAAGCAATTTCAAATGCAACGGTAACTATTATTTTAGATAAATAGGAGAGTAAATGGCCAACACTACTTCGGGTACAACTACTTTTGAAAAAGGTTTTTCAATTTCAGATATTGTTGAAGAAGCGTATGAAAGATTAGGCATACAAGGTGTTTCTGGTTATCAATTAAAATCTGCAAGAAGATCTCTTAATATTTTATTTCAAGAATGGGCCAATAGAGGATTACATTATTGGGAAGTTGCAAACAATAATATTACATTAGTTGCAAACCAAGCAACCTATACAATGTTTAGATCAACAGCAGATGGTACTTCAAGTACTACAGCTGTTTATGGTGTTGACGACATATTAGAAGCGTCTTACAGAAACGATAATGTAGACACACCACTTACGAAAGTTAGTCGATCACAGTATCAGGCGTTTTCAAATAAGACTTCTACTGGAACACCATCACAGTACTTTGTCCAAAGATTTATAGATAAAGTTACAGTTACTTTATATCTAACACCTGGAACTAATGAAGCAGGTAAGTTTTTAAATTATTATTATGTAAAAAGAATTCAAGACGCAGGTGATTATACTAACGATGCAGATGTACCATATAGATTTGTACCATGTATGACTGCAGGTTTAGCTTATTATCTTGCAATTAAAACTGCACCTGACAGAGTTCAGATGTTAAAAATGTTATATGAAGATGAATTACAAAGAGCTTTACAAGAAGATGGTTCATCATCTAGCACTTATATTAGTCCTAAAGTTTACTATCCGGAGTCTTAATGTCAAGCTTGTCTTCAGGTAAATATGCCAAGTTTATATCAGATAGATCTGGACAAGAATTTCCATATTCTGAAATGGTAATTGAATGGAATGGAGCAAGAGTTCATATATCTGAATTTGAAAAAAAACATCCACAGCTAGAACCAAAACCTCATGCAGCAGATCCACAAGGTTTATTAAATGCAAGACCTGCAAGAACAGAACCTGCTGTTGCAAGAATTCTTACATTAAATCCTTTAAATATTATTAGTGGTTCTAATATTGTTACTGTTTTTGAAGACAATCATGGAAGAACCAGTGGTGATACAGTTAGATTTAGAAATGGAGAAGGTAATTTTGGAATAACTAGTTCCGATATTAATGTTTCTTCGGGATTTACAATTACAGTTACAAATGCTAATAATTACACATTTACAGCTTCAGGAACAGCAACAGAAACTGGAAAAATAGGAGGAGGAAGTATATCGGCAGGTCCGGTAACACTATCACCATAATATGGCATACACACTTACAAATTTACAAGATGATATTAGAAATTACACAGAAGTAGATAGCTCTGTTTTATCTTCAAATGTTTTAAATACTATTATTAAAAATGCAGAAAACAGAATTTATAGAGATGTAGATTCTGATGATAACAGATTTTATGCTACATCAAATTTACAATCAGGAAATAGATATGTTACTATTCCATCTGATCTTAGAATAATTAGATATGTTCAATTAAAAGATGGGTCTAACAATCAAGTATTTTTAGAAAAAAGAGATACTAGTTTCATGACAGAATACTATAACACACCTAGCACAGCTAGCGGATTACCTAAGTATTATGCTAACTGGGACGCTAATTTTTGGGTAGTTGCGCCTACTCCAAATGCTACTTTTGAAATTACTTTGGCTTATGTCAAACAACCTACTAGCATTACAGACTCATCTGTAAGCACTTCAGGAACATATACATCTAATAAATATCAGGATTTACTTTTGTACGCATGTCTGGTAGAAGCATATGGATACTTGAAAGGTCCAGCGGATCTGTTACAATACTATGAACAGTCATATAGAAGGGCTGCAAAATCTTATTCTATCGAACAAGAAGGTAGAAGACGTAGAGATGAATGGCAAGATGGCGCTATTCGTTCTCAAATTAAGTCGCCATCACCAAACTAAGGAGATAATATAAATGGCAAACATAGTACCTGACTCTTTTAAAACAGACCTACTTGGTGGTACGTTTGATTTTGATTCATCTGGTGGATCAACTTTTAAACTAGCACTTTACACGTCTATAGCTGGTTTCAGTACTTCAACTACAGCGTATACAACTTCCAATGAAGTTTCTTCATCTGGAACAAACTATACAGCGGGTGGAAATACTTTAACTAACAATGGTGTAGCAATAGCAAGTAATATTGGATATGTTGACTTTGCAGATTTAACTTTTTCATCTGTAACGTTATCAGCAGTAGGAGCACTAATTTATAAGGGTACAAGTAATGAAGCTGTACTAGTTTTAGATTTTGGCGGAACAAAAACTGCAACCAACGGTGATTTCGTTGTTCAGTTTCCAACTGCTAACTCATCTAGTGCAATCATTAGACTTGGCGACGCGTAATAAAATTTGGAGTAGTAATGGCTTTAATAGTTAACGATAGAGTTAAAGAAACAAGTACAACTACTGGAACAGGAACTTTGAATCTTGCAGGAGCAGAGCAAGGTTATGAAAGTTTTGTTTCAGGAATTGGAACAGGTAATACAACTTACTATGCAATTGAAAACAATTCTGCAGGTGAGTTTGAGGTAGGTATTGGTACAGTTACCGATGCTTCACCTGATACTTTATCAAGAACAACAATTATCTCATCATCAAATTCTGATAGTGCAGTAGACTTTTCTGCAGGTACTAAAAATGTTTTCTGTACACTACCAGCATCGAGATCAATGTCACCATCTATGACAGCCACAGGTTATGTTGTAACACATGCAACGACACTTGACGAAACTCAAACAGTTGCTTCAGGAGTATTAGCAGGACCAGTTACAGTAACTGGTACACAAACAATTACAGGAACGGTAGTAGTAGTTTAATGAGTAAAATAGAAGTAAATGAAATAGATAAAACAACCGGTTCAACCTTAACTTTAGGTGGATCAGGCACGGCTGTAACTTTGGCTAGTGGAGCAACGCAGACAGGTTTTGGTAGAACAGGTACTGTTGATTGGCAAACAGGAAGTATTAAAACTGCCACATTCACAGCAGCTAATGGCGAAGGTTATTTTGCAAACACTTCTGGTGGCGCTTTTACAATGAATTTACCAGCAGGAACTGCCGGTAATATTGTATCGGTCGTTGATTATACAAACACATTTCAAACAAATAATTTAACAATAACACCAAATGGTTCACAAAAAATAGGTGGAGCAAATGCTAATGCAGTTTTATCAACTGAAGGTCAATCAGTAACTTTTGTTTATGTGGATGATACTGAAGGTTGGAAAAATACAATGGATTCAACATCTAATGCTGTGGGTAGAACATTTTTAACAGCCACAGGTGGAACGATTACAACTTCAGGAGATTTTAAAATTCATACCTTTACTTCACCTGGAACTTTTTGTGTTTCTAGCACTGCTACTGACGCACCAAACAACGTTGTAGACTATTTAGTAGTTGCAGGTGGGGGAGGCGGTGGACACGATAATGGAGCAGGTGGTGGAGCAGGTGGATTTAGATTGTCTAATGATACCTGTATGCCAGCTCCATTAACTTCTCCTTTAGCTAATCCAACTGGTTTAACAGCAACAGTTGCATCTTTTCCAATAACAGTAGGTGGAGGTGGTGCAGGAGGAACAAGTCCACCTGGAGGAACTAATGGTAGTAATTCAGTATTTTCGACAATTACATCAGCAGGTGGAGGAGCAGGAGCACCTACTGGACAAAATGGTGGTTCAGGTGGAGGTGCAAGTGCTGTTGGTAATCCTGCAGGAACAGGAAATACACCACCCGTTAGTCCACCACAAGGTAATGATGGTGGTTTAAGACCTGGAGATGCACCTGCATATGCAGGTGGCGGTGGTGGAGGAGCTGGAGCAGCAGGTAATAATAGTACAGCCCCAAGAGGTGGTGCTGGAGGCGATGGCTCATATGTTTTAGGTACAGGTTTCGCAGGTTCAAATGGAACAACAGGTCCAGTTTCTGATGCAAGATATTTTTCAGGTGGAGGTGGTGGAGGTGGACAACCTTATTCCCCAGCTTGTGGTGCATCAAATGTTGGAGGTGCAGGTGGTGGCGGAAATGCTTATGCACCAGCATTTGCAGGAGGAACAAACACAGGTGGTGGAGGTGGTGGAGGCAGTAGCCCATCTACTGGTGGTGCTGGAGGTAGTGGTATAGTAATAATAAGGTATAAATTTCAATAATTATGACAAGTACAATTAAAGTAAATAACGTTCAAAACCAATGTGGTCAAAACATCATTAACGAGAATAGTAATACTATTACTCTTGGCGCTAGTGGTGATACAATTGCTTTAGCATCAGGTGCATCACAAACAGGTTTTGGTAGAACTGGAACAGTAGACTGGGACACAACAGCTAAAACAGCATCATTCACAGCAGTGAGTGGTAATGGGTATTTTGTAAATACAACATCTGGAGCAATAACAGTTACGCTTCCTGCAACACCTAGTGCTGGAGATATTGTCGGTATCAAAGATTATGCAGGAACTTTCGGAACAAATAATGTAACTGTTGCAAGAAATGGTTCTTTAATAGATGGTACAACAACTGATGCAACTTTATCAACAAATCAACTTTCAGTATTTTTTGTTTATGTAGATGGAACTCAAGGTTGGAAGGCAACACAATCAGATGCAGGTGGTTATGGAGCTGCATATATTGTAGCAACAGGTGGAACAATAACAACTTCAGGTGATTTTAAAATTCATACGTTTACAGGTCCAGGAACATTTTGTGTATCTTGTGCAGGTAATCCTGCAGGTTCAGTTTTAGTAGATTATATGGTAGTTGCTGGTGGCGGTGGTGCTGGAGGTAGTGGTTCTACTAGTGGTGGTGGAGGATATGGTTCTGGTGCTGGCGGTGCTGGTGGCTACAGAGAATCTTCTGGTACTGCATCTGGTTGTTACACAGTTTCTCCTTTAGGTGCTTGTGTTAGTGCTTTATCAGTAAGTGTTACAGGTTATCCAATTACAGTTGGTGCTGGTGGTGCAGGAGGTCCAACACCTGCTCCAAGTACTCCAGCACAAATAGGTGTTAGTGGTTCAAATTCAGTCTTCTCAACTATTACATCAACTGGCGGCGGTGGTGGAGCAGGAGCAACAACTTGCGGTAGTGATGGTGGATCAGGTGGTGGAAAATCAACTAGTGGAGGTTTTGGCTCTGGTAATACACCTCCTGTAAGTCCACCTCAAGGTAATAATGGTGGTTCAACTGATGGAAATGGAAATGTCGGTGGTGGTGGCGGTGGTGGAGCAACTGGTGCTGGTGGTCAAGGTGGATCTGGTGCTGGTCCACAAATAGGTGGTGCTGGAGGAGCTGGAGCTACATCAAGTATTAATACTACACCAACAGCTAGAGCTGGCGGTGGTGCTGGCGGCGGCGGTGGAGATGCACCTGCTAATAACGCTGGAGGAACTGCAACAGCAGGTGGTGGTAATGGTGGTAATACAGGAGTCGCAGGATCTAATGCAACAATTAATACTGGAGGTGGTGGCGGTGGATCTGGTGGAAATCCTGGAAAAACTGGAGGTTCAGGCGGTTCAGGTATAGTAATAATAAGGTACAAATTTCAATAGGTAAATTATGAGTGAAGTAAAAGTAAATAAAATTAGTCCAAGAACAAATTGTGGTACAGTTCAGTTAGGAGATAGTGGTGACACTATTACCATTCCTGCTGGTGCAACAATAACAAACTCTGGTACTGCATCAGGTTTTGGTGCTACCGGTGCAGCTTCTTGGGATACAACAGTTAAAACATCAGGATTCACAGCAGTAAGTGGTGTAGGGTATTTTGTAAATACAACAAGTGGAGCGATCACAGTTAATTTACCAGCAGGAAGTGCTGGAGATGTAGTTGCAATAAAAGATTATGCAGGAACTTTTGATACAAACAATGTAACACTAGCTAGAAACGGTTCAGATAAAATTGGTGGTGAAACAACTAATGCAACTTTAGAAACAGAAGGTATTGCAGTAACATTAGTTTTTGTAGATTCAACACAAGGTTGGTTAGTAACAGATTCGGGTCTACAAAGTGATTCACCAACACCACTATACGTAACAGCTACAGGTGGAACAATAAGTAATTCACCTTGTGGTAATTTTAAAATTCATAAATTTACTGGACCTGGTACTTTTTGTGTATCAGCAGCAGGAAATAGTTCAGGATCAAATACAATAGATTATTTAGTGGTTGCTGGAGGAGGCGCTGGTGGGTATGCTAATGGTGGGGGTGGTGGAGGTGGAGCAGGTGGTTTAAGATACTCTGCTTCTACATATTGTAATCCTACACCCGCTGGCGGTATAGCTAGTACCGCTTTACCAGTTACTGTAACAGGATACCCTGTAACAGTAGGAGCCGGTGGTGGAGCAGTATCAGGTTCTCCAGATTATCAAAGAGGTTGTAGTGGTTCAAATTCAGTTTTTGCAGGTTCATCAACTATTACATCAGCTGGTGGTGGCGGAGGTGGAGCTGGAGATACTCCACCTACTGGTACGGCTGCGGGAAATAGTGGTGGTTCTGGTGGTGGAGGTGGTAAAACAGGTGCTCCTGCTTGTGGAGTTGGAGCTGCAGGAGGTGCAGGTAATACTCCTCCTGTCAGTCCTTCTCAAGGAAATAGTGGTGGAATAGGTGGTGTACCAAATCCAAATATTGGTGGTGGCGGTGGCGGACACGCAGCAACAGGTCAAAATGGTATAGGCCCATCTAGTGATGGTGGCGATGGTGGAAATGGTTCTGTTATAAAAATTGATGACACTTGCGCAGCGTATGCTGGCGGTGGTGGTGGACAAGCTGAAGGTCAACCAGCACCAGTTCAAGGACAAGGCGGTAGTGGTGGTGGTGGTTCTGCTGGTCAAACAGGTAGTAATGGTAATGCTGGTTCAATAAACACTGGTGGTGGCGGTGGAGGTGCAGATTCCCAACCTAGTGGTCAACAAAGTGGAGCAGGTGGTAGTGGTATTGTGATTATAAGATATAAATTTCAAAACTAGTGATTGAAGTAGATTTACATCGTGTATATTTTATACGCGATAACATAGGTGGTATAGACATAAAATCTTTAAAAAATGATTGTTTAAAATCATTTAAGGAAAACAATCGTATGTCAAAAGATATTAGTGACACTAGAAACGAAGATTTAATAATACCTAAATCAAAACCGTTTGAAGAATTAATTAATATTATAAAAAACAAATTTTACATAAGATATAATCAAGCAATAGAACTAACAGATTATTGGGCTCAAGTTCATAGTCAAAACGAATCTACTAATATACACGACCACGTAGATTGTTTTGACATAAAGAATTCTCCAGATCTATCTGGAGTGTATTATCTTGAGGTTCCCCAAAATTCTGGAGACATAGTATTTCAATGGCCTATCAACAAATATAATCAATACAAACGGTGGTGGTTTAAACCTAAAGCAGGAAATCTATTATTATTTCCCTCGACTTTAGACCATTTTGTGACTAAAAACACAGCTGTTGAAAAAAGAATTGCAATTTCTTTTAATTTTAAGATATTGCCAATTACCAACAAATAATATATAAGGAGAAACATTATGGCACATTTTGCAAAAATAGGAGCGAACAGTAAAGTTATTCAAGTATTAACTTTGAATAATTCTGATATGCTTAACGCTGATGGCGTTGAAGATGAATCAGTAGGTCAACAATATTTAGAAACACATAATAATTGGCCTGCACAAATGTGGATTCAAACTTCATACAATACATCAGGTGGCGTTCACAGAAATGGTGGAACACCTTTTAGAGGAAACTACGCAGGTATAGGTTATACTTGGGATGAAGATGATCAAATCTTCTGGCCTAAAAAACCATATGCATCTTGGGTAAAACATAATGATTCAGCTTCTTGGAAATCACCAATCGGCGATGCTCCAGCATTAACAGAAGAACAAGAATCACAGAACACAGCTAATACTCATATGTGGTCTTACGTCTGGAATGAAGCTAATACAACTTGGGACTTGACAGACTCAAACGCATAAATTAAAAATGGTGGTGGTATGCAGAAGAAAGTATTAACAGAACAAAGTCTATTTTATGGTGATATTGATATGCCGAAAGGTTTTGAGATAGACCAAGAAAAACTTACTAACGATATTTTACAATCATCATTTACTAATAAACAATTTCCATTTTCAAGAACTTGGGATATGTTAAATACATATATGCGAGACTTTATTGGTCTTGATTATGGTATCAATTTAATTAACAAATCAACGTGGGGAAATATCTATAAACCTGCGGAAACAACAATTCCTTTATTAAATATTGATCCGGTGGATCTACGAAACTCTCCAGACTTTACTATGCTTTATGGCGTTAAGGTTAAAGATTGTATGGTCAGAATACACTATGAAGATAATAGACGTAAAGGAAGAAGTTGGGATATAGAACTTAAAAATAATATGTTTATAATGTTTCCATCAACTAATATGTACTACTTAACTAATAATCAAAAAGATTCATTAAATTTTGTCCAAACAATAACTTATGAATATATCTAATTACTACTGGTATTTTAGTGGTGTGCTTACACCAAAGTTTTGTGATGATGTAATAGCTTATGCTAATCAACAAGAAGAAGTAATGGCTAGAACTGGTGATTTTAAAAATAGAGAATTAACTAAAGAAGAAGTTAAGGATTTAAAAAGAAAAAGAAATTCTGATTTAGTATGGTTAAATGATACTTGGATATATAAAGAATTACATCCATATGTTCACGAAGCAAATAGACAAGCTGGTTGGAACTTTGATTGGGAAAGATCAGAATCTTGTCAGTTTACAAAATATAAACACAACCAATATTATGATTGGCATTGTGATAGTCACGCAAAACCTTATGAAGAAGGATTTGACAAGGGTACAATTAGAAAATTATCTATGACTTGTCAGTTAACAGATGGTTCAGAATACACAGGTGGTGAATTAGAATTTGATTTTAGAAACTACGATCCACATATGAGAGACGAATCAAAACACAGAGTACAATGTAAAGAGATATTACCAAAAGGATCTATCATTGTATTTCCTAGTTTTGTGTGGCATAGAGTTAAACCAGTAACATCAGGCACAAGATATAGTCTTGTGGTATGGCATTTAGGGAGGCCTTTTAGATAATGTTTATAAGTAATTATTTTAATACAGCTATCTGGTCAGAACAAAAACCAGAGTTTGTAAAATCATTAAACAAAGCATCTAATAAATATATCAAAGATGCAAGAACAAGAGAAAAGAAATTTATAAAAGAACACGGTGACTTTGGAAGATCATATCATTCAACACCTTTAACTGCTGATAATGACTTTTTAGATTTTAGAAACTACATTGGTCAAAAGTCTTGGGAGTATTTAGATCACCAAGGTTTTGATATGCAACAATACTCAACTATGTTTAGTGAGATGTGGGTGCAAGAGTTTGCAAAAAAAGGTGGTGGTCATCATTCAGCACACGTACATTGGAATCAACACGTATCGGGTTTTTACTTTTTAAAATGCAGTGACAAAACATCTTATCCTGTATTTCACGAACCGAGAACAGGTGCAAGATCTACAAAATTAAAAATGAAACCAAATCAAAAAGGTGTGTGGGGTGGTAGTGAGCTTATACATTTTAAACCTACACCAGGAACGTTAATTATCTTTCCAGGATTTTTAGAACACGAGTTTAGTGTAGATTTTGGTATTGAGCCTTTTAGATTTATACATTGGAATATACAAGCGGTACCGAAAGGAATGGCTAAAGATGTCGTTTAAAAAAAATAAATATACAGTTATTCGTCAAGCGATATCAAAAGACCTAGCAGCTTTTGTTGCAAATTATTTTATGATGCAAAAACAAGTATATGATACTTGTAGAAATGCTAGATACATTTCACCGTTTGAAAATATTATAGGTCACTACGAAGGTAAAGATGAACAGATACCAGAAACTTATAGTCAGTATTCTAATATAGCTATGGAAACTTTAATGCTTAAATGCCAACCAGAAATGGAAAAGGTAACAGGATTAAAATTATATCCAGCATACACTTATGCAAGGATATATAAAAAAGGTGATATTCTTAAAAGACACAAAGATAGATTTAGTTGTGAGATATCTACCACTATGAATCTTGGTGGCGATGATTGGCCTATATATTTAAGTCCAAATGAAAATGTAGGTATACCTGATGGTAAAAAAATAACTACTACTAGCCAAGCAAAAGGTGTTAGAGTAGATTTAAAACCAGGAGATATGCTTGTTTATTCTGGCTGTGAGCTAGAACATTGGAGAGAAAAATTCAAAGGCAAAGAATGCGTACAGGTTTTTCTGCATTATAACAATCGTAAGACCCCAGGAGCGAAGGATAATATGTTTGACAAGCGTCCACATTTAGGTCTTCCTTCTTGGTTTAAACGATGATATAATTCTTAGATGGAGGCTGTGTCACCACCACATACCACACAGTCTCCTTTTAAGGATTATAATATATGTTTTTTGGCGGAACTTCATTTGCAGGAGCACCTTTTGGAGACTCAGGATTTAACCCTAACGCATTTGTAAGCGTAAGTGGGTCCAGAATTAATGAATCAACAGGTACAGTAGGTTTAGTAGGTAATGCTAATATTAGTGTTACTGGCAATAGACTTAATTTTACTATTGGTAATGTAACTATTATTGAAGGTACAGGTGTTATTGTATCTCCTGATGGTAGTCGTTTAAATCTTACAAGCGGTGATCCAACTATTGTTGGAAAAGCACTAACAGTTTTAACAGGGTCTAGAATAAATTTAAGCACTGGTACACCTACTTTTGCATTTAAATATCCTGTAACTGGAAGTCAAATTAATACAAGCACAGGAAATGTTACTACTGTAGGTAAAGCAACTATATTACCAAATGGTTCACGAGTAAACTTTAGCACTGGATCTGTTACTATATCTGCAGATGCAAACTTATCTGTTACAGGAAGCAGAGTCGATGTATCGGTAGGAAACGTTACAACTAAAGCAAATGCAACTGTAACAGTAACTACAAACAGACAAAATATTTCAAGTGGAACCGTAACTATTGTAGCAAAAGCAACAGTTTCTCCTACAGGAGAAAGGTTAAATATTGCAGATGGTTCTGTATTAATTAAAAAATGGGATGGTATTGTACCAGGAGCTGAGATGACTTGGACTCCAGTACAAACATCATTAGGATAATATATGTATTTTGGAGGAAGCACATTTGCCGGAGCACCATTTGCCGATCCAGGTGGTGTAAGTGTATTTGTTGCAATATCCGGAAATAGAGTTAATGTAAGCACAGGAACCGTAGGTATTTCTGCTTCTGCTAGAATATTACCAGGAGGTTCTGAAATAGAAATATCAGTAGGTAATGTAGTTGTTAAAATAGGTCAAACAGTACCTGTACAAGGATATAGAATAAACCTTGCAACTGGTACCGTTTCTGTGATATCATGGAATCCGATAGTTCCAGGAGCAACGGGTACCTGGGTACCTATTGACCCGAATAATCCGTAGGAGAAATATATGGCATCAAGTACGTCAAGTGACTTAAAACTAGAATTAATTACCACAGGTGAAAAATCAGGAACCTGGGGTACTATTACAAACACAAATTTACAAATATTAGAACAAGCATCATCCGGATATTTATCGCTTGCAGTAGGTGGAGCAGACGTTGCTTTATCTTTAGCAACTCATGCTACAGCAAATGGTAAAAATTTATACTACAAATTAACTGGTACATTAACCGCAAACAGAACAGTTACAATGCCTGACGGTGCTGAAAGAGTATTTATTGTAGAAGATGCAACAGCAAGATCAGCTTCTAATTATACACTTACAGTTAAAACAGTTTCAGGAACAGGTCTTGCATTACCTATTGGATCAACAACAGTTTTATATTCAGATGGTACAAATATTACAGGAAAGCTACAAACAAAAGGATATTATACACCAACTACTACGTACACTACAGTTAATGGTGACCAAGTGTTAGTGGATACTTCTGGAGGTGGTATTGGTACTGCGATTACACTTAATTTACCAGCTTCTCCTGCAATAGGAAATGAGGTTACATTTATTGATAGTGGTAATAACTTTGCATCTAACAACTTAACAATTGGAAGAAACAGTTCCAATATTTTAGGTAGTGCTTCAGATTTAGTGGTTTCAACTAATAGTTCTGCATTTACTTTAGTATATGTTAATGCGACTAGAGGCTGGATTTATAAAGATAACATATAGGAGCACGGATCATGGCTCTTCTTGATTTTCAATTTGTCCCAGGAATTGACAAACAAAATACAACAGTAGGTGCTGAACAACGTTGGGTAGACTGTGACAACGTAAGATTTAGATATATGTTACCTGAAAAAGTTGGTGGCTGGTCTTCACTTATTACAGATACAATTGTTGGTGTTGCAAGACGCGAGTTTGCATTTGTTGATTTAGCAGGTAATAGATATGTTGCTATTGGAACAGACAAGTTTCTACTTATTTATTTTGAAGGACAGCTTTACGATGTTACGCCTTTAAAGACTACATTAAGTTCTTGCACTCTTGCAACAACATCGGGTTCGGCAGTTTGCTCTATTACAAAAGCAAGTCATGGTTTAAGTGCAGGGGATATTATATTATTAGACAATGTAACCTTACCAGCGGGTACAGGTTATGCTAATTCAGATTTTGAAGATAAATTATTTCAAGTAACAAGTATTACAAGTTCAAGTGTCTTTACAATTACACAAAGCTCAAATGCATCTGCAACAGTTTCAACAGGTGGTAGTTTAGAAGTTAAACCTTACGAAACAGTTGGTCCTTCAGCACAGTCATATGGTTATGGTTGGGGTACAGATACTTGGGGAGCAGGAAACTGGGGTGAAGCATCTTCTGCAACCGATGTAACACTAGAACCTGGTTTATGGTCATTAAGTAATTTTGGTCAAGTATTAGTTGCAACAATTGCAAATGGTAAAACGTTTACTTGGAATGCAGGAGCAACAGATCCTTTAACTGTAAGAGCATCAACATCTACTTCAGGTTTTGCAACTACAAATAATCCAACTGCAACAAGGGTAACACTGGTATCACCAACAACAAGACACTTAATTCATCTTGGAACAGAAACAACTATTGGTACACCATCCACACAAGATGATATGTTTATAAGATTTTCAGAACAAGAAGACATAAATGATTATACAGTAACTGCAATTAATACTGCTGGATCACAAAGACTTCAAGATGGCACAAAAATTATGGGTGCTTTAAAAGCAAAAGAATCAATTCTAGTTTGGACAGACAATGCATTATATACAATGAAATTTGTTGGTGCTCCTTTTACATTTGGATTTGAACAAGTTGGTACTAACTGTGGATTGATAGGCAAGAATGCAGCTGTTGAAATAGATGGTGTAGCTTATTGGATGTCTACAAATGGTTTCTTTGCGTTTGATGGTACGGTTAAATCTTTACCATGCACCGTTGAAGATTATGTTTATGATCAAGCAGATACAACAAAAGGACAACAAGTATATGCAGGTTTAAATAACCAATATACGGAAGTAACTTGGTATTATCCATCAACAAATTCTGAATACAATGATCAATATGTTATATTTAATTATGGAGAAAGTGGGCCTAGAATACCAGGAGGTGTTTGGTATATAGGTACAGAAGCTAGAACAACTTGGATTGATGCAACGGTATATCCTAATCCTATTGCAACTAAATTCAATGACAGCGCTACAGGAACCTTTCCAGTTATTGTTGGGGAATCAGGGCTCGGGCAAACTACTTTATTTGAACACGAAGTAGGAACTGATCAGGTCAATCCTGATGGTAGTACAACAACAGTTACATCTTTTATACAATCCTATGATTATGATTTACAACAAAGAATGAGAGGTCAAGCATATTCTGTAGCAGGAGATGTTTTTCTTGCTGTCAGAAGATTCTTACCTGACTTTAAAAATCTTGCAGGCAATGCAGAAGTAACACTTGCAGTTAAAAGATATCCATCCGACTCACAAACAACAACAGCATTAAGTCCTTTTACAGTTACAACTTCTACTCAGAAAAAAGATACCAGAGCAAGAGGAAGGTTTGTTAATATAAAAATAGCAAATACCGATGTTAGTGAATCTTGGAGATTTGGAACTATGAGATTAGATATACAACCCGATGGGAGAAGATAATGGCTAAAATAGTAGTAAGATTACCAGAACCAAAAAAAGAATATGATGAATCTAATCAAAAACAAATTAATAGAGCAGTTGCTTTAGTTGTAGAACAATTAAATTCTACATTTTTAGATGAACTTAAACAAGAAACAGAAAGATTTACTTGGTTTAAATCTTCAGGAAGGAATAGCTAATGGCTAATATATACAAAAACGCTAACTTTGATCTAAACTCAACATCGGTAATAGATGTGTATACTTGTCCATCTAACTCTAGAGCTATAATACAAAATATACATGCAGCTAATGTTGGTGGTGGAAACACAGAAATAAAAGCTTTTATATATGATAATTCAGTAACAACTGCTTTTCAATTTGCTGAACATACTGTAAACTCAGGAGATTCTAAGTCTATCGCTGATGGCTCAATTGTGTTAGAAGAGAATGATAAATTACAACTACAAGCTGCTACAGCAGATATATTTGAAGGCACTTGTGCAATATTAGAAATAAACAGAGAATAGGAGAAGTAATGGCGTTTATAGAAGAAGGTGAAGTAGCATACACAATAATAAATGGTAAAAAAGTACCTGTTGTAAAATGTGAAACAGAAGTAGTATTAAGAAACACACAAACTAATTATGAGTATAATTCAGACAAAGAAGCAGAAGATGATATTGCTAATCCTGAAACAGTTACTCAAAAAGAACACGTAACAAGATCATTAAAAGTTAAGGTAGCAGCAATGCCACCATTAGGAGCAGGGTCAGAATAATGGTTCTAAGTCCATACGATCAATCAGTATATGATGCAGGGTATAAATATATACCTCAAAGTCAATATCTGTTAAATCCATTTCAAGTACCAGCAGGAAACGAAAACGAAGTTCCTTCAGGTCTACCTGCTATATATCAGCCAGGTGGTTCAATGGGTGGCGGTGGAGGTGGAGCATTACAAGCTAACTCTCCAATGACGGACTATAATAATTTTTATAAATATACATCAGATAAATATTTTAATAATCAAGCTACACCTAATGTAGATGATTTATATCAAAGTAAAGTTGATCAAACTTTTATGGGTATGCCAAGCTATAGACAACAAGAACTAACTGGTCCAGATATGGGTGAATATATTGGAACAGGAACTGACATTCCTTTAGAACAAACTATGGCAGGTAGAGTTCAAAATACTCTAGGAAATGTTACAGGCGGTATTCAAGATCTAATGGGTAAAGTAGGTGGCCTAGGTCCAGTAAGTTTTTTAATGAATAAAATGGATAGGTTCGATACATTATCACCAACTGATCAAGAATTTATTAAAATGAATATGGGCTACAGAGGTCCAACTGTATTTGGTGAAAATACATCTGGTTTAGATAAAGACCTTTTTGGTTTAAATACAAGATCTGCATTTGGTAATTATGCTGAAAGAGTTGGTGTAGAGTATGATAAACTTGGTGATATGCTAGGTGGAAAAATGTCAGAAAAATATGGTGTTGAATTTGATCCTGAAACAGGAACTTTCGTAGGTAAAAATGCAGCGTACGCTAATAAGATGAACAAAATGAATTTAGCTAAATATAATTTTTACAAACAACAAACATTAAGAAGAGATCTAGATAGAAAAACTGCAGAAGCAAATGCTAGAAGAGAAGCTGAAAGAAAAGCAGCTTTATCTAGAGCAGAGTCAGCAAGACAATATGACTCTAATATACATGGTCCAACTAACTATGGACTAGGTAGTGATGGCCGGCAATCTTATGATTCAGGCCAAGGATTTGGTACCAATGCAACATCGGGTGGTCCAGTAAGTAATAGAACTGGTAGAGGAAGAACTGATTATATGGACGGTGGACTAGCTGATCTAGTAGATATATATGATTGATTATAGGAGAAAAAGACTATAAAAAGGTAAAATTATGGCAATTTCAAGAATGGATATGGAAAGACAACTTAGAGCTGGTGGCGGCATTATGCAATTAGAAGAGCCAAGACAAAGATATTTTCTAGGTAAGATTGTAAAAAAAATTGGAAAAACTGTAAAGAAAGTTGTTAAATCACCATTAGGTAAAGCAGCTTTAACAGGAGCCATGATGTTTGGTATGCCTGGAACAAGTTTTGGTGGACTATTAGGTAGAGCAAAATTAGGTGGTGCAGCTTCTGGTATTTTTGGAAACACCGGTGGTATTGGTGCATTACTTGGACAAGGTGGTAAGTTTAGTACACTAGGAGATTTATTTAGAGTAGGTGGTAAAGAAGGAGCTAAGTTTAGTATACCTAGAATATTAGGTGGACTAGGTGCAGGAGCAGCAGTAGCAGCACCATTCTTTATGGGTGAAGAAGAAGTTGACGAAGGTACACCTTATACTATGGCACAGCCAATGATAGAAGATGTAAGAAGTCAAGCTAGAAAATATTATAACGATCCAACAAACTCTGCATTATACTTTATGCCTCCTAAGTCAGCTATACAAAGTTCTTTTTACGCTGATGGTGGACTAGCTAGTCTAAGACCGGGTTATAGAATAGGTGGTGGTGTATTACAAAAAGCAGGTCAGATGATAAAATCTGGTGTAGGTAAAGTTAAATCATTATTTGATGATGCTGATATAAGTATTCAAGTTCGTGATGAAGATGTTTACGTTCCTGATTACGGGTACCAAGCACAAGCTACAGGTCAAGATGTTTTTATAGCACCTAAATCTAAAAAAGCCGTAAAGGTTATGGAAGAATTAATTGAGGAAGGTTATGACATAACTAAAGATGCTGATGGTGAATATATTATCAATGCTTTAGATGAAGGAGCTCTTGATATTGTTGCTAAAAGATTAAAATTAGGTGGTGATGACATAGATAATTTCATGGGCAGCTATGATGATATGTATTCAGGTGGTGATGATAAAATGATTTATGATGCTTTAAGAGATAGAAAAGCAGATGGCGGTATTATGGACCTAGGCGGCCTAGAAAAAGATTATAGAGAGGGTGGTTTTGTACCACTGGGAGCTGAGGAAAGAGCTGACGATGTGCCAGCTAGACTTAGCAAAAATGAATTTGTATTTACAGCAGACGCTGTAAGAAATGCAGGTGGTGGAGACATTGACAAAGGTGCAGAAGTTATGCAGAATATGATGGACAATCTAGAATCTGGTGGTAGTATATCAGAAGAGTCCCAGGGCATGGAAAATCCTGCACAATCGATGTTCGATCAAGCACAAATGTTGGAGAATAGAATAGAATAATGGCATTACCAGATTATTTACAAGAAGCAGGAAAAGATTACGCACGACAGCTAACCGCTACAACGTCGGCACCTATTAATACAGGTACATTTACAGGTAGATCTTTTGTTGCAGGTGAAGATCCTTTACAAACAGCAGCAATACAATCTGCTACAGCTGGTCTAGGTTCTTATCAACCATACTTAACACAGGCACAGACTTTAACAGGAACCGGGGCCGGAGGAGCAGGCAGCGCAGGTTCTATTGCATCATTTATGTCACCCTATCAAACAGGTGTTATTGATGAATCTTTAAGACAATATGATTTATCTAGACAAGGTGGCTTACAAGATATTAGTCAACAAGCTTATACATCTGGTGCATTTGGCGGTGGTAGACAAGGTGCATTAGAAGGACAATACATGGCAGACACTACACAAGGTAGAGCAGGTATTACAGCACAATTATTACAATCAGGTTTTCAAGATGCATCAGCAAGAAGAGCACAAGATTTACAAAATCAATTTGCATTATCTAATTTCCAAAGAGCCGGTCTAGCAGGAGACGTTGCTACACAAGGTAATCTTGGAGCATTTAGACAAGGATTAAATCAACAACAATTACAAGCAGATGCCGATGCTGCAAGAACAGCAGCTTACGAGCCGTACCAAAGACTACAACAATATGGAACAGGTATTAACCAAGCTGCAGCATTAGGAGCTATGTCTGCACCATTACCTCAGAGTAGTCCATTTGCAACAGGGTTAAGTACAGCTTTAGGTATCGGCGGATTATTCGGTAAACTGTATGGCTAAAAAACCAAATAAAATTTTACAATTTTTAAACCCTCTTGATCCTAGTAAATCAATGGGTAGAAAAATACTTGAAAGTGGTATGTACGGACACACTGCTCTTGACATGGGTATGAAAATGTTAGGACTTAAAGATGGTGGTAGAGTCAGAGGATGTGGAAAAGCTAAACGTGGATTTGGCAAAGCAATGAAGAGGAAGAAATGAGACCTTTAAATAGACCTATGTTTAGATACGGTGGCCCTATTAAAGAAGGGGTCATGACTGGAATGAAAAGTAAACCTGCTCTTGTAGGTGACCCTGTATATCCAAAAGGACCTGATGGTAGGTCACAATATGGTTATGGTACAGCTGCAGCCGCTTTATTTAATACAGCTAGAGCTACTTTAGGAAGAGGAGTATCTCAGACACCTGGTTTTTTTAGAAATGTTATGTCTGGTATAAAAACACCAACAACTTTTACACCAGCTACAGAAGGTATTATGAGTAAGCTCCCTGTATTTATGCAAAAATATATGTTGCCTAGTAGTAGATTTAGAAGTTCAGGTTCTATGATACCTATGGGTGGTAAAAACCCTGGAAACTTGCCTGTTCCTTATGGTTCAAAAGTAGATGCAACAGGTAAATTAAGTTATCTACAAGCTTTAAAAGATCCTAAAAAATTAGGTATGGCTATAAGAGAAAACCCTGCTTTAGCTTTATCAACACCTAGTTTAGCATATAGCACAGCTGAAATAGGAGGACCAGTAGTTGGAAGCACTCTTAAAGGTATTGCAAACTTCTTAGTACCAGGCACAAAATTTGATCCGTTTGGTCCTGATGAACCAAAAGTAACAGGCGGAGATACAAAACTAGAGAGAACAGATAAAATTACAACAGTTCCTAATGAGGGAACAGGCACAGTTGAAACTCCAAAAACTGAAGCAGAAAAAGCTAAAATTAATGAAGACAGAATAAACGAAACAAGAGAAAAATACTACAAGTTAATGGGTATTGATAAGATGAATAAGAAAGCAGCTTACAATTCATTGATTGATGCAAGTAAAATTGTTTCTGAAGAAGGTGGAGATCTTAAAGGATCTATTCGATCAGGTAATCTACAAAATAGAATTATATCAGCTATATCTAAAAACTTAGATTCATCAGCTGATCTCAAAAAACAGATTAACGCTGCGATACTTAAAGGTGAGATTGAAAAAGATATTAAACAATCTGATCCAGCTAATGCTGTACTTAATGAATTAAGATTATTACAAGGTAAAAAATTAAGAAAAGATTTAGAAGGTACCTCAGTAGCTGATATGATAGCAGCAACCTCTGCTAAATCTGGTGCAGGTACAGTAACAAGTGATATTGTTACAGAGTTTATTAGATCTAAAGGTACTGATGCACTTACACTACCTGATGACAAGTTTCAAAAGTGGGAAAGAAACGAAAACAACAAAGGTAAAGACGAAATAGATTTCTTCCAAGAAAATTACTCTGGTCTAGATGATGGTGTCTATGTTGTAAACAAAAGAGCCGTACAAAAAAGTGGTAATCAAATAGCATTTGTAGATCTAGACGAAATAATAGGTTAGGATTAACTTATGGCTACTCTAAGAGAACTAGAAATGGCGTCAGCAAATGACGACAATAATAAAGTAGGTACAATTGAATCTGTACTAGCCGGTATCGGATCAGGTCTTCTTGCAATACCCAAAGGTTTTTTTTCATTAGGTGCAACACTTTTAGACTTAGGTGTAGATAAAAATAGAGCAGCTAGAGTAGAAGCATTTTTTGATGATCTTACAACACTAGACGAAAAAGCAGAGGCAACAACTGCTGGTCAAATAACAGAAGCATTGGTTAACATTGGTATACCTGGAGCTGCAGGTTTTAAAATAGGATCTAAAATTGCAGCAGATGCAATGAAAGCTTCTAGAAATATGAAGTATTTTAAACCCACTTCAACAGCAAAAAAACTTGGTGATGATATTTTAAGATTAAATACTAAAGGTAAAACTAATAAATTTATTGGTGGTGCTATCGGTGGTGGTATTGGTGAAGCAACCTTTGTGGGTGACGTAGAAAAAATTGGTACGTTCGGTGATTTGATTGGTGGGCCTACAGAAATAGACAGAGAATCTGATGGTGATCCGGTAAAAGATTTAATTAACAGGGTTAAATTTGGTACTGAAGGTGCTTTATTCACAGGTTTAATTGGTGGTACAGGTAAAGTAATTAAAAGATTAACAAACAGAAATAAAAATATAACAGATTCTAACGATAAGATTGATAGATGGATCGATAAAATTGCATCAGGGTTCAGGGCAAGAAGTGGTAAGACTCAAGAATTTTTTGATATTGAAAGAACTAATATTGGTCAGAGATCTTCTGATGCTATAGCAGCAAAAAATATATCAAGAGAATTAGATTTATCTATAGATAAAATATTTCCACCATTTAGAAACATAGCTAACAGAACTAATCAAAAAAATAGAGACGCATTATTAAAAGATATAAATGATTTGTTATTATCTGGTGATGCACAAATAGATGATCTCGGTGTTGCAAAATTTGGTGCATTAGATCAAACAAAAAAAGAAGCCTTACTTAAAAAATTAAAAGCTTTAAAAGTTGATGATGATACTATTGGAACTGTCTTTGGAAGTTTAACAACTATTAGAGATAGATGGGCTGATTTATTTTCTAACTTAGGAAGAACGTTAGGTAAGAATGAAATAGCAGAATTTAAAAAACTATTTGGTAATAAGTTTAAAAACTATATTGGTGCAACTTATGATGTGTTTCAAAATAAAAGTATCATACCTTTCTTTTCTTACACACCTACAAGAGAAGCTATTGAAAGAGCAAAAAAAGTATTCATGTCAAGTGCTGAAGAAGCAGGTAGACCTATAACAGATCTACAAGCAGAAGAGATAGTAGCTAATACATTAAAAAATCCTAATCTACCAAAAGGTTTTAGATTGGATAAACCTTCCGATGTAATCTTTCAGGTACCAGACTTTTTCGTAAACAGAACTGTATTAGACGAAACATTAAAAAGAAGAACTGCAACACCATTGGTATCCATTGGTGAAATAAAATCAAAAGCAGATAGAGAAGTATTTGAAGAATTATTTGGTAAACAAAAAAATCCAATGCAAACAATTATTGGAGCTACTGCAAAACTATCTATGCTTACAAGACGTAATATGTTTTACAGAGATCTAATGAAAAAGAATGATGAAGTTGCAGGACTGTTTAGATCAGGACAAAGTAATGTAAAACCTTTCTTAGCTAAGAGTGAAGATGAAGCTAGAGAATTATTTGGTACAGACTTTGTACCTGTTGAAGTTATCGATCCTGCAAAAAGATTAACCATTGATGCAGGTAAAGGTGTTAAAAAAGAAGTTATAGATAAAGCTAGTATTGCTACTGGTGCAACTAATCCTTTTTCTGAAGGACAATTTTTTGCAAGACCTGGTGTTGCTAAAGCATTAAAAGATACAGGACTACAACAAGCAGATCCTACTATGTTAGGTAAACTATATGAAAGTTTAGTTTTATATCCAAAAGGTTTATCACAGGTAGCTAAAACAATTTTATCACCAGTTACACATATGAGAAACTTTGTTAGTGCTAGTTTCTTTGCAACAGCAAATGGTATCATACCTGATGGTCAAGCTATCAAACAGGCGTATCAAGCATTACAAACACCATTAAAAGGTACACGACAACAAAATGATTTATATGAAGAACTATTAGAACTAGGAGTTGTAAACTCTAATGTAAGATTGGGAGATTTAACAAGACTATTAGAAGACGTAAACTTTGGAGAAACTATGTCAGCAGATAAAGGTTTTAGAATGTTATTAAAACCATTATCAAAATTAAAATCAGTATCACAAGATTTGTATACAGCTGAAGATGACTTTTGGAAAATAGCATCATGGGCCATGGAGAAATCTAGAATAGAAAAAAATCTTTCAGCTAAAGGTTTAGTAAAAGGACAAACGTTTACAAGAAATGGTGTTGAAACAGTCTTTGATGATAACTTTTTAAAAAGAGAAGCTGCAGATATAGTTAGAAATAATATACCAAACTATGATTATGTATCTGATTTTGTAAAAGGTTTAAGAAAATTACCTATTGGTAACTTCGTATCGTTTCCTGCAGAGATAGCTAGAACAGGAACTAATATTATAAGACGTGGTCTTAGAGAAATAAATGAAGAAATAATTTTACCTGATGGCACAAAAGTAAAACCATTTGAAAGTATTGGATACACTAGATTATTTGGTATGGGTGCAACTACACTAGCTGTACCGGCTGCAACAGCAGAAGCATTTGCTGCAATCTACAATGTAACAGATGACGAAAGAGAAGCTCTTAGAAGATATGTAGCTGATTGGTCAAAAAATTCAACACTACTACCAATAAAAGATGAAGAAGGTAATTTTAAATACGTAGATTTTAGTCATGCTAATGCCTATGATACTTTATCTAGACCTATTCAAACTGTATTAAATTCAGTAGCTGACGGTAGAACAGATGAAGATGGTATTATGAATGATTTTATTGGTGGTATGTTTACTTCAATGAAAGAATTTGCTCAGCCATTTATATCAGAATCTATTTGGACAGAAGCAGTAACAGATATTATAGCTAGAGGTGGTAAAACTAGAGATGGTTTCCAAGTGTTTAACCCACAAGATACAGCAGGAGACAAAGCATATAAAATTATGGGTCACTTGGTAGAAGCACAAATGCCATTTTCTCTTAACCAATTAAAAAGATTAGATCAATCTATTGAATCTGTAGATGTTTTACAAAAAGGTAAGTTCGATAAGTATGGACAAGCTTATGAATTTGGTGATGAGTTTGCAGGTTTGTTTGGTTTTAGATCTGTAAAAGTAAATCCAGATAGGACTTTAAAATATAAAGTTGCAGATTATCAAAGAGGTGTAAGGGAATCTAGACAGTTATTTACTAGAGAAGCTCTAAAAGGTGGACCAGTAGAACCGAATGAAATTGTAGATGCATATATAAATGCAAACAGAGCTTTGTTTGCTGTTAGAAAAAATTTTAAATTAGACTTAGATGCAGCACAAGTTTTAGGAATTACACAATCTGGTTTAAGAAATTCTACAGATAGACTTTCAAACGTAGAAGTTGGATCTATAAATAATAATGTATTTAGACCAATTAATATATCACCTGAAATAAGACAAGCATTTGCAGAGAATGCTGCAAAAATTGGTGAGTCTAATCCTCTACTTGTTGCAGGAGATGCGTTAGGACAAATACAACAACAGTTAAGCACTACTTCTTTATTAGAACCTGAGTTTCCTTTAATAGAAAACCCACTACTACCTATCTTTCAAGACACACCTGCGACGCCATCAACATTAAATTTACCTAGTATTGATTCAAATATTGTTGGTAGCGTTAATAATATTAACTCTGGCAACCAACTTTCTAGCTTGACAACAGAACAAAAATTAAGAATACTATTTCCAACAGGATAATTATGGCTAAAAAATCGGCATTAGAAAAAATTGAATCACATGAAAAGCTTTGCAGAATAATGCAAAAGCAAACGTTTGAACAAATAAAAGAAATGCAAGAACGTATTAAAAGATTAGAGTATTGGATAGTCGGTGGTATGGGAGCCGTGCTATTAATTTTACTTTCAGACATCACAAAATAAATATATGCAATTATCACGAAATTTTTCTTTATCAGAATTAATCAAATCAGATACAGCGATCCGTCAGGGTATCAATAATAACCCTAACGCAGAACAAATAGAAAAATTAAAAGCATTGTGTGAAAATATTTTACAACCAGTGCGTGACCACTTTGGCAGAGTAAAAATAACAAGCGGATATCGTAGCCCTGAATTGTGTATTGCAATCGGCAGCAGCATTAATTCGCAGCATGCAAAAGCTGAAGCGGCAGACTTCGAGTGTCCAGGTGTAGATAATGCAGAGCTTGCAGATTGGATTCATAGAGAGCTTCCGTATGATCAACTAATTTTAGAGTTCTATACTCCGAGTGAACCTAATAGCGGATGGATACATTGTAGTTGGATTCCGGATACACCTAGAGCTTCATATCTTTGGGCATATAGATCAGAAGGTAAAACTAAATACAAACCTATTCTTGGAAAAGCAACAGAGCTAATTTAAAAATACCAAAGTATACACATAACAAGACTAATCCATAGTCCCATTCTAATTACAACACCAGGTCTTAAATCCATGATTTTAACTCCTCTCCCATTATCTGTGTAGCGATATCTACTTTCTTACGTAGAGCTTTTACAATACGCGTATCTACAGTATTCTCACAGATGATGTCAATGTAAGTCATAGGTTTTGTTTGACCTATACGATCTATTCTAGCTTCTGATTGCTGTCTTTTTTCTAAATCATAACCATTTGAATAGTATATCATAGTGCTAGCGGCTGTAAGCGTAATACCATAACCACCAGTCTGTGTCGTTCCTACAAAAAACCGGACTTCGGAATCAGGGTCCTGGAATTTTTGTATATTTTTTTGTCTATCTTCTTGAGGTGTAAGACCATAATAATCTACGAAAGTTCCTTCTCCATATTCTTTAGATAATGCTTTTATAATGTTGTATACATCTCTTTGAAACTGGGCCCAAATAACAACTTTACCCTCTACTTCATCTAAAACATCTATTAGTTCATTTATTCTATTGTTTGGTAGCTCTTGGATTGTACCATCATCAGCTGTAAAATGACCACAAGTTATCTGTTGTAGTCTCATAAGTTGAGTTAATACAGTAGCTGTAGACATCAACTTACCATTTAACTGAGCATGAGCTAACTTCTGCATTTGAAGATATGCTTTGGTCTGGTCCGGTGTTAGCATTACTTCTCGTTTCATAAATGTTTTCTTTGGTAAATCTAGACATTCATCTTTTAATACTCTGTAAGAAAATTCTTTTAGTTTTTCAGATAGTTCATCTAAGTTTCTATATCCAACTACAATTTGTACAGACCGACCACTAAAATTTGCTGTTCTCATAACAGCATACCTAGTTCTAAATGCATAGTAAGAATTAAAACCTAGTAGTTCATCTTCTAAAAACTCACATTGTTTGTATAAATCTAATGGTGATTTAGTTACAGGAGAACCTGTAAGTATTCTTCTATACGAAGCTAATTTTCCTAGACCAACAATATTTTTTGTACGTTTTGCTTCAGGGTTTTTTATTGTAGTAGACTCATCAATAGCCATTAAAGTTCTATGTGAATTTAAAAACTTTTCTGCAAAAGCTACACCTTTTTTAGTAGATAAAGATTCTACATTCATAACTAAAATATGTAGATCTTCTCCTGTCTCAAACAAAGAATCTAATTTTTTTTGTTGTTTAATATTAATTAATGATTGCCATAAAATATTTCTATGTTCTATGTGGTCTACTAAATGTGTAGGTATCTCACCTTCGTGCCAATTTTTTACCACACCTTTTGGTGCCACAATTAAGACACCATTGATCTTACCATTATCATAAAGCATAGATATGTTATCTATTAACACTTTAGATTTACCAGTACCCATCTCCATAAAATATGCAAAGTAAGGTCTTTCCCAAGACAATTCTAATGCCTTAATTTGATGCGCGTATGGAGTCGTCTTAAATTTATAATTCATAATATTTTTTCTTCTTTCTAGTTGACATCTATATAAGATAGATTATATAGTTTGTCAATGTCAGAAAGCATAGTTTTTGTATTACAAGAAGTACCAGGGACACAATCAGGTAGTCCTAAAATAAATATTATAGGAGCATCAAAATATGGTGAGCTTAAAATATTATTACCGGAACTATCACAGATTATATTTTCACCAGGTCCATTAATCTTTAAGTTAAGAAAACTTTTGAAAGATTTTAAATCTGATGATTATTTGTTATTAACAGGTGATCCTGCTATCATTGGTGTTGCATGCTCTATTGTATCTGATATTACAAATGGAAAATACAATTTACTCAAATGGGATAGACAAGAAAGAAAATACTATCCTATTAAAATTAACTTATACGAGAAAGGAAAAATAGATGAGTGATGTTAAAGTAAAAGTATTTACTGGAAGTGGATCTATAAACTTTGAAGAAGACCAAAGAGAAGATCTTAATTCAGTAAACGATGCAAAATCTTTATCTGATCAAGTAGTCAAACTAAAAGAATTAGAAGACGAACTTGAAAGAAAAGAAAAAGAATTAAAAGAACTGAAACGACATGTCGAGTTAGTTTCTGGTGAGGTAATACCTACCATGATGCAAGAGATGAATATCTCTACATTAAAACTAGCAGATGGTTCTTCAGTTGAAGTTAAACCAGTTTATGGTGCTTCTATTTCTTCAAGTAAGAAAGAAGAAGCATACACATGGCTTCGAGAAAACGGCCTAGGTGATCTTATTAAAAATGAGATTACTGTTTCCTTTGGTCGTAACGAAGACAACAAGGCATCGCAATATGCGGTCCTTGCAAAGGGTCAAGGGTTTGAACCTGTCCAGAAACTTAAGGTCGAACCAATGACTCTAAAAGCATTGGTCAGAGAGCGTCTTGAGTCTGGACAAGAAATGCCCTCTGATCTATTTAATGTGTTCGCAGGAAACAGAACCAAAGTAACAAGGAGTAAATAAACATGAACCAAGTAACAGAAAAAAAGTCTGCAGGTCTTCCAGCAAATATGTTTGAAGATGATGCAGCAAAAGGTTTAGGTGCAATAGGTCAAGAAGATCTAGCCCTTCCTTTTCTAAAAATCCTTGGACAACTTTCACCAGAAGTTAACAAACGTGATGGTAAGTATGTCGAAGGTGCGGAGCCAGGAATGATATTCAATTCTGTCTCTGGAGAACTCTATGATGGAGTGAAAGGTATCAATGTAATACCATGCTTTTATAAGTTGGAGTACATTGAGTGGAAAGATAGAGGAGAGGGTTTAGGTGCACCAGTTGCAATCTATGATTCTTCATCTGATATCATGTCCAAAACAAAACCGGATGCAAACTACAAAGATAGATTACCAAATGGTAATTATATTGAGAAGACTGCATCTCACTTTGTTATAGTATCGGGAGATAGTCCATCGACAGCGTTGATCTCTATGAAATCTACTCAATTAAAAATTAGTAGAAAGTGGAACTCAATGATGTCTGGAATTAAAATGAAGGGTGCAAACGGAATGTTTACACCGGCATCTTTCAGCCACATTTACAAACTAAAGACTACTCAAATGTCAAATGATAAAGGCACTTGGTTTGGTTGGGAAGTTAGTAAAGTTGGCCCAGTAACTGACAAAGGTCTTTACGATCAAGCTAAAGGTTTTAGCGATAGCATCTCAAAAGGTGCTGTGAAAGCTAAACATGGCGAAGAGAAACCAAAGGACCAAAAAAGCATTATATAATTCCTTAGGGGATATGTGCACAGTGTGGGCCTAAAGCGAGAGTGGAGGGCCCACAGAAACAGTTATTATGGAAAGATACATAGAATATTTTAACGGATATAGGAATGCTTATGGTGTAGCTGATTTCAATCACCAGGATTCCAAAGTAGATTCTGAAACAGGTAAAAAGAAACCTGTATACAGATGGAACTTTGAAGAACTTACAACAGATATTTATCAACAACACTTAGAAGGCAAGTTATCTATTGGTATACAACCATGTACAGAAGACTCAGAAGTTAAATTTGGAGTAATAGATATAGATCCAAAAGACTACTCAAGCTTTAACAAGAAAGATTATATAGATGTTATACAACAATTTGAATTACCTTTATTACCCATAGAATCTAAGAGTGGTGGTCTGCATTTATTTTTATTTATGGATAAATTTACAGATGCATCATTAATCAAATCATTTTTATCTAACCTGTTGTCTTTGTTTGGGTTGAAACCAGACTGTGAAATTTTTCCAAAGCAGACACAGTTAACAAAAGACAGTGAGACAGGTCAATTAAGACCAGGACAATTTATAAATCTACCTTATTTCGGTGAGGAGCGTAAAGCTTTAAACGTTGACGGTACAAAATTTACCTTAGATCAATTCATAAAAGTAGTCAGTGCAAACCTGGTTACCAAAGAAAGACTGAAAGAAATTACAGAAGGAATCGAAAACAAAAGTATGGAAGGTGTTGACGAAGAGTTTATAGAAGGTCCACCTTGTCTAGCCGCAATATCTAAAATAGCAAATCAAGAAAATTTTGATGGTAAAGATAGATTTATGTACAACTATCATGTTATGGTTAAGATGAAGTATCCAGACAACTGGCAACAAAAAGTAAAAAATGCACCAGTGAAATATTTTTCAGGTCAACATGCTAATGCATGGGATGATAAACTTTTAAATGCAAAAGTAAAATCTTGGAATAGAAGTAGTAAAGGTTATACCTGTACTGAGAGTCCACTAAGTGAACATTGTAAGAAAGGTATATGTGTAAAGAAAAAGTTTGGAGTATTACGTGGGACAAAAGGTTCTTATCCTGTCTTGACTAATCTAAAGAAAATAGATTTAGATCCAGAACCAGAATATGAATTTGATGTAACAAAACCAGACGGTATTAGTACAGCTACAGTACACTGTAGAACTGTTGAACATTTAAATGATCAACGTAAAAGAAGAAATGCAATATCAAAAGCTGCAGGATTCTTTCCGCCTTTGATTAAAGGTGAAGAAGAACAATTTGTTATGGATGCACTATACACGACACAGAAAACAGTACAGCCACCTGTAGGTACATCACCAAAAGAAAAATTACATGATGTATTACATGCAAAAATAAATGGACCGAAAGCTACAAGTGATGCTGCATTTAAAACTGGTTCAGTATTAATTGAAGGTGAGTATGCTTTCTTTAAGTTTGATAAATTTTATGACAAACTAAAAGCAAAGAATTGGAAGTACAGTGAAGACAAGACAGGTCGTATGATGCAAGTTACATATCAAGATTGTGAAATAGAATTTTTAGATCAAAAAAGATATCCATCAAAAGAAAAAAGTAAATATAATTCATCAACAAAAAATGTCATACAAATAAATAGAAAAACGTTTGAAGAAGTACCTATACATCACAAAACTACAAAACATAAGACGGACATAATATGATTAGTAGAAAATTATTCGGGCCTCCGGGAACAGGGAAGACAACTAAATTATTAAAGTATGTAAAAACATTTTTAAAACTAGGTACACCTATTGATAAGATAGGTTACTTTGCATTTACAACTAAAGCTGCAAACGAAGCAGTGAATAGAATGTTAGATTACCATACAGCATTTGAGAAAAAAGATTTAAAACATTTTAAGACACTTCACTCACTAGCTTTTAATCAGCTAGGTATGAAAAAAACACAAGTTATGCAGGACGAACATTATGAGGATATCGGTAGACAGTTAGGTATTGAGGTTACAGTCTATAAAGGTGGTGAAGAGAATACAGGTTTTATAAATTCTGACAGTGAATATTTTAATTTAATTAACGCAGCTAGGATAAAAAACATTTCTATAGAAGATGAGTACAATACAGACATGTATTCACAGGACATGGATAAAAGATTATTAAAAATAATATCAGATGAAGTTCAAAATTATAAGCAATCTTATGGTTTGGTTGATTTTACAGACATGATTGAAAAATTTATTGTGTCAGGATTGTGTCCAAAATACGACGTAGCATTTGTTGATGAAGCACAAGATTTATCACCGATACAGTGGAAAATGTTCAATATTATCAAGGAAAATAGTAAATATGTTATACTAGCAGGTGATGATGATCAAGCAATTTATGGTTGGGCAGGCGCAGATGTAAAAAAATTTCAGCAGGAAAAATCAAAGAAAGACATAATTTTGCCACAATCTTACAGGGTTCCACAATCTGTACAAAGTTTAGCTGATAACATTTTAAAACAAATACCTGACGAAAGAAGAATACAAAAAAGTTGGAAGGCACGAGAAGATATGGGTACTGTTAATTATATTTTTGATCAAGAAGATGCACCATTGGATCAGGGAACATGGCTAGTGCTGGCAAGATACAATGATAAGTTAAATAGATTTAAACCTTATCTAAAAGAACGTGGTATTTATTTTGAATTCAAAGATCGTAAAAGCTACAAAGTAACATTACTTAGAACCGTTCTAAATTATACTCGTTGGACCAAAGGAGATCAATTATCTTTAGCAGAAGTAAAAGATATATTTGAATACACTGGTACAGATACAGAACTTACAGAAGAAAGAATGTATGATCTGACAGAGTTTGGATTTAGTAAAGATGTACCATGGTACGATGTATTTCAATCAGACTACGAGGAATGTTTATACATAAGAGAAATGTTAAGTAATGGTGAAGAATTAGGTAAACCACCAAGAATAAAATTATCTACAATACACTCAGCAAAAGGCGGTGAAGCTGACAATGTATTGTTAATGTTAGATAATACTAAAACAATTCGAGACTCTGTAGAAAAGAGTTTAGATAAACAAGATGAAGAACATAGAGTTTGGTATGTAGGAGTGACACGTACAAAACAAAATCTTTATGTTATGTCAGCAAAAAAGGAGGATCAAGGTTATGACGTCGAAGGACTTATTGGATAGTGTGTTTCCACAAGATAGGCAGGTAGGAGGATCTCATTATAAATCGTTTCACATTCAGCCCTATGAATTTATTTCAAAAAATAATCTCTCATTCTTTCAAGGATGTGTTGTGAAATATGTTTGTAGATATTTAAACAAGAATGGTATAGAAGATTTAGAGAAGATCAAACATTATTGTGACTTAGAAATCAAAAAGATAAAAGATGGCAAGAAAAAATAAGATAGTTAAAAATATTGTAGTGGATAAAAAATATAGATTTGAACTAGAAATATATCCTAGACTAATTAGTTGGGAGATCTTTCCAAAAGATCATCATGCTGCATTGTATGCTTTTTCAAATAAACAAAAATTAAATAAACTAATAGAAGATAAATATATCTTTGAACCGGAGAGCAAATGAAAATACCTAAATTTGAAGCACCTACCGAATGGTTAAAGCCTACAGAATTTCCTGACTTACGTCATGTAGATGAAATAGCAATTGACTTAGAGACAAAAGATCCTGACTTACTTAAAAAAGGATCTGGTTCTGTCATAGGTAATGGTGACGTTATAGGTATTGCAGTTGCAACTAATCATTACAAAGGATACTTTCCAATTGCACATGAAGGTGGTGGTAATATGGATAGAGCTAAAGTTATGTCTTGGTTAAAAGATGTACTTGAAGCACCATCAACAAAAGTTTTTCACAATGCAATTTACGATGTCTGTTGGTTAAGAGCATTAGGTTTTAAAATAAATGGTAACATAGCCTGCACAATGATAGCGGCAGCTGTGACTGATGAAAATAGATTTAGATATGATTTAAATAGTTTATCGTGGCACTATCTTGGTTATGGTAAGAACGAAGCTGCACTTGCAGAAGCTGCAGCAGAATGGGGAATCAATCCTAAATCAGAAATGTACAAACTACCTTCAATGCATGTCGGTGCATATGCTGAACGTGATGCTGAAGTTACATTAGGACTTTGGCAAGAGATGAAAAAAGAAATTATTAACCAGGACCTAGAAGATATATTTGATTTGGAGACAGATCTATTTCCATGTCTTGTTGATATGAGATTTAAAGGTGTTCGTGTAGATGTAGAACGAGCTCATACAATGAAAAAACAATTTAAGAAAGCTGAACAAGAATTATTACACAAAATAAAAAGAGAAACAAATGTTGATACACAAATATGGGCAGCAAGATCTGTTGCAAATGTATTTGATATGTTGAAACTAGAATATCCAACAACAGATAAAACAGGTGCACCATCATTTACAAAAAACTTTTTACAGGAACACGAGCACCCTGTTGTTAACATGATTGCACAAGCAAGAGAGATTAACAAAGCACACACAACTTTTCTAGATTCTATTATAAGCTACGAGCATAAAGGTAGAATACATGCCGAGATAAATCAGTTAAGGAATGCTGGAGGGGGTACGGTGACTGGTAGGTTCTCTTATCAAAACCCAAACCTTCAGCAGATTCCTGCAAGAAACAAGGATCTTGGACCTAAGATAAGGTCGTTATTTATACCCGAGGAAGGCCATACATGGGGTTGTTTTGACTATTCTCAGCAAGAGCCTAGGTTGGTAGTGCATTATGCCTCTTTATACAAATTACCGTCCGTATATGACGTTGTAGACGCCTATACAAACGATGCTAGCGCAGACTTTCACCAGACTGTAGCAGATATGGCCGACATACCTAGATCACAGGCCAAAACGATCAATTTGGGTCTTTTTTATGGTATGGGTAAAGGTAAACTTCAAGCAGAACTAGGGGTTACTAAAGAAAAAGCTGCAGATTTATTTAACACGTATCATTCACGTGTACCATTTGTAAAACAATTGATGGATAAAGCATCTAATAGAGCTCAGGATAGAGGTCAGATAAGAACTTTACTAGGTAGATTATGTAGGTTTCATTTATGGGAACCTAATAGTTTCGGTATGCATAAGGCCATGACACACGAAGATGCGTTAAGGGAACATGGACCGGGGATCAAGAGAGCTTACACATACAAAGCATTAAACAAATTGATACAAGGATCTGCTGCTGACATGACTAAGAAAGCAATGTTAGAATTGTACAGAGAAGGTATCATACCTCACATACAAATACATGATGAGCTAGATATATCTGTGCAAGATGAAGCACATGCTAAAAAGATTGTTGAAATTATGGAACACGCTGTTACACTAGAAGTCCCAAATAAAGTCGACTATGAATATGGTGACAACTGGGGTGAGATACATGATTAATTATGGCTTATTTAAATGCAAACACACCAGCAACTTATGCTCAGATAAGAAGAGAATATTTATATGATCTTAAAAAACATCATGGAGAAGTTGAAGACTGCATTATCTTTGGTCTTAGCTGTATTACAGGAAAGCCTATACTATTTCATGCTATTATGGAAAACGGTGCAATTTTTTATCGCTTACCAATTAGCGCGTTTATTCAAAAGGGATTTGAACCATCCGGAGTGCCCACAAGACGACTTGATGAACTACAGCTCTGGAATTGTTTTTCTTATTATCCTGCTGTTCACACTTTCGATATTTTAGATGGCCAGGCCGGTAAATACATAGGCAAAGATAAAAAATGGCACTCTGGTAAATACTTATTTACCGTTGACTTTGCACATCCAGAGAGTAATATACTTGACACCGATCATTCGGAGATACCGCACGAACATAAGTGCGCACACATTATTGCCTTAGATGATGGTAATTTTGCAGCACAACCCAACAATAGAATTATATGGGACATACCTTCTTTTACTGTAAAAGATAATATCCCTGACTGGAAAGTGCAGACAAGTGATTGGAACGTAGAAGATAGTAGAGCTTGGCGTACAGAAGATACCGACAAGTTTTTCTATGAAATTGAGGAGAAAAAATAATGGAATCAATAGACGGATTTTGTTTAAGTTGTGAACATAAACACAGAAGTGTTTCTCAGTGTAGTTATTGTGATTGCAATTGGGATAATACTATGGAGGACAACATGATTAAAAAAATTTGGGCAAAAATAAAAGCCATTTGGAATAGTATCGTGTCAAAATTCTGGCAGGACTAATTATGGAGATAGCCAGGATGAACTATTATGCTACAGGTTTATTAATAGTAATGCTAGTTACGTTAGCTTTGTGTGGAGGACCAAGTGTCCAATAAACCATTAAACATATCTGAATCAGCTGCCGTGCAGATGCCGATGAAGACGGTTGCCAGTTTGATTTTGCTCGTCGCAGCCGGCGTCTTCGCTTATACCGAGCTT
>Ga0208767_1000079_pt1 | contig 58531 bp, 73 predicted proteins | sample VirMetDEL_Mar_21_FD_184514 | JGI IMG/M metagenome (GOLD analysis project Ga0208767, IMG submission 184514) | Aqueous microbial communities from the Delaware River and Bay under freshwater to marine salinity gradient to study organic matter... | ecosystem: Environmental > Aquatic > Marine >...
AAAGGTATTTCTAAGCGTGGATCTATGACGAGAGCTTACAGTGCTGGCCACTTGGCTATTGCGCTTAACATGTATGCTGACTGCTACGCAGAAGGCTATCATAGCAAGTACGATATTACTATGTCGGACTGTAATGACTTGTCTTATAATCTAATTAAGGCAATCGATGAAGTCTGTCCTGGTCCTTTAGAAACCATGAGCTATTTGCAAACTCTAGCAAGTTACATTGTAACCGAGCTGAAGCAAGAAAATATTCGATGGACTACACCTTCTGGATTTCCAGTAACGTACGAAAACTACGTAATGGAAGACATTAAGTGGAAGTCATGGATCTCAGACATGCGCATTCAGCATGTTGGTAACGAGCCAAGACTTGTGTATGGTAAGAAAATACCTAGTCCTGGTGGCTTTGCTTCTGGTATCAGTCCCAACTACATTCATAGTATGGACGCGTCTCATATGGCTATTGTAATAGCTAACTGGGACGGCGAGTTTGCAGCAATACACGACTCCTTCTCTACTCACGCCTGTGACGTAGAAAAACTGGTGTTTCTAACAAAGGAAGTATTCATAGCAATGTACGATCATGAAGACTTTTATGAGATCATTGCAGAAAACCTGTTAGACGATCCGTCTGGGTTTAACTATGATTACCAATTAGGAAACTTAGAAGTTAAGAGTATCGCAGACAGCGATTACTTCTTTGCATAGGAGGAGAAGTGTTTAAAGTGCACGACAACGGAATGCTTGGACTTGATTACGATCAGGTCCAGGCAACTTACAAATACGGTATTATCTTTAATGATGGCCGTGAACTTATATTACCACAATCTATTATGAGGATAGTCAATGCCCAAATCGAAAAACAAGAAGCAGTATTACGTGGACAAATACATTGATGGTAAGGTTGAAATGTCGCATGGTCCTTTCTCTCATAAAGACGCGACAGATTTACAAGGAGCTCTACGTCTGACTACAAAGCAAGACGCTAAGTACGAAGTTAGAGAAGAGAAACTATGACAGAAACAGTGTTTATCTTTCTTATTACCATGTCACTACCTTCAGGAGAAATAGTGACCAACTCTTCTATACACGATGATTGTCCAAATCAAGGAATGGTATATGAAGAATACTCTGCAATGCAAAACAAAGGACTTGTTATTGATTGGCAAGCTGGCTGTTTTCAATTACAGTTAAAGAAAAATATAGGCTCATAAAAAAAAGGGGTATCCTAAGCATTACGCTCGGGATACCCCTATTTTTTTTATCCAATGTCGATTTGTAAGATGTCAGAGTCTTTAGCCATGTTAAATAGATTAGCTCTATTCTCAGCTACAGTCTTAACTGTCTTAGTATTTCTTGACTCGATGTTCAATGCAGTCATCATGCGATTGAAAAAGTCAAGCATCTGTTTTGGAGTAAGTTGTTGTAAATGCGGAGCCGATTCTCCTTGCTTGTACATCTGTGGAATCACGTACTCTTTAGCAATCTTCTTTGCTGTGTTACGCTTTACAGCTTCATAAGCCTTAACTGACTGGCCTTTCGGTCTTGGTGGAAAGTCCATAGTATCGTACAATGTAGATACCAAGTTATCGAACGGCGTATCATCAAGACCCTTTGCTGGATCGAGCAACCAACCGAAAGCACGATACTTACTGTCCATACTCACGTCTACTGGCTGGTTAGGGTCCATGTCTGCCAATCTTTGCTTAAAATCAGCAATAGTTTTTGGCGCCCAAGTACCCATGATCTCATCTACGTACGAGTATTCTTGAATTGTATTCCACCAGTTCCTATTTGCATGCCGCCTGACCTTCCTCGCACTCGCCAGGTCTGTCTTAATAGCGTCCATGATAGGTAACATGTAAGAGTTGTTCAAGTCACTCCACGATTCCCGTGTAAAGGTCTTATTCATCCACGCTCCGTCAATTCCTTGGATAACGGCGGGAATAACTCGACCTCGGCCCCATCCTCCAGGCTTTCCTTGTCTGAGAGCAGAACCAGAAGGAGTAGAAGAGTAGATAGGAACTCCACCGGCCTTGCGACCAGAAGGCAGTGTGACGTTAATATTACCTTTCAGCTCTTTAATCATAGACTGACGAGCGCCGATGTAGTTGTCTACACCAATGGCGTTCTTCACAACCATAATATCGTCTGAAAGCATGGCAACTACGTTGTTAGCTCTCAAAAGCTGACCAATACGGACCACGTCCGGATGTAGTTCAGCATCAATAGCGTCTGCAAGAATGTCATGAAGAATGTTAATCATCACATCATCTGCAGTTTCACGTGGACCAGCACTGTCTGCTAAGGCGTTTCCTAACTCTTTATCGGCCATAAGTTTACGGATCTTTGGAGCCATTTTGCCTGAGTAGACTGCATCAGATACAGCACCTTTCAGGTTCTTCAAAAGCTGACCATAAGCAAGAGTCATCGGCGGTTTCTTTAGATAGTTATCTCTATCTTGTACCGCAAGCTTAATAATCTCATGCACCTTATAAGCAAGGTCTGAGTTACCCATCTTATTTTCTGCGTACGCTTGACTATGTTTGAGAATATAATCTCGCATAGCGTCGCGAATATCGCCAGCCTGCGCATCTTCCTCTACCATTTCGCCGTTGTAAAGTTCGGCAACAGTAAAGTCATCAAGGTTCTTAGTAGCCCCTTCACTACGCAATACGCCAACTCGGTAAGCAGCTTTCACTACGCCGATCTGCATCAAGTTAGAAGCAGGTCCGTGAGTCTTACCATCAATCTCTACTCCCATGTTTGAATGGAACCTATCATTAGCGTCGTACTGATAAAGCTCATGAGCCGCTTCAATAAGGTTCAAGCCTTCAAGACCTTCAGACATAGCTTCTACAAGCACGCTTTCCGGCACGTCAAGCTTCGGAGTTGACTGCAAAGCTGGTGGTACATTGATACCTTTCTCTTCAAGAGTTATTTGACCTAGCATTTCTGTGGTCTTCTTGTCTGTATCATTATCCATCAGCGAGTTAGCAATACTTTGACCGGCAGTAACGTAACCTGACAAAGCACCATGGTTTGGCGAGTTCCACTCACGATCAAAGGCCTTTACACGCTCATCAGGCAAGAGCTTCTTAGCTCCCGGAATCATGAGCATGGCAATCATTTCTTTGAACATGAGTTCTGAATCGCTTCCAGATCCTTTACGAATCTCACTCGGCTTGGCACCGCCCGTTACGAACCGCATCCATGGAATACCTTGTGGATTAAAGCGAGTCTGAGCTACGTGCATACGCGTTTGTAGCTCTTGCAACACGAAGTCAAGGTGATTAACTCTATTACTGTATCGGCCAATCGTATTCATGGTTTCAAGAAACCGTACGATTTGTTTTTCCATCTCAAACCGTGGATCGTATGAGTCATCTCCTTCCATGGCCTTTCTTTTCTTCTCACCTTGAAAAGACACAAACTTTTCAGGGCCGATGTTAAAAAGGTTACCGATCTTGGGGAGCGCTTCACCACGCTTAATATCTACGAGAGCCTGCATAGCAAGCTGCGTAAAGATCTTACGACGAAGTGGATCAACGATGTGGCCTACTGAGTTCATATTATCGCGAGCTTCTTCAACGCGCTTAATACGACGGTTAACTACAGCAGTAGTCTTTTCTTTACGAATAGTTCTTGCTTCGCCTTCACCAAGTCTCTTAGCAATAGGACGTGGAACTGTAGAAGGAGGAATTTCTTGCTTGATAAAGGCGTCGGGCTTGGCCGCTTCGGCTGCACGTAACGCTACTTGACCAGCAGGTGTGAGCTTAAACTTCACATTGCCTTCACTTTCGTTAGTAGTTCTTTCATAAAGTTCGGGATTTGCTGAGTGGTACATCTCTTTTGCAAGAGTACCTAATACCTCAAACTGGTCGTTAGCTACACCAGCTTCTGAGTATTCGTCAGTAGGCCGGCTAGCAGCAAGATTTTGTTCACGCTTCCAAGCACGAAAGATCTCACGACCAAGCGCGGCATTACCTATACCACGTCTCATTTCACCTTCTTCATCGACCATCTTATTTGTTTCTTGGTCAAAGGCATCAGGCTCTTGATCAGCTTCAAAGGATTGGTTGCTTGCAATAAAGCGTTCAGTTACCATGCCCATAGTGCGGGAGAACATGGGATCGACTTGTGTAACGCCATCTTCACGCAGTTTACCAGCATCAAATCCTTGTGGATCAAACAGAACGCCTTTCGTAGAGAGTGGATTGATGCCTACACCTTCGGGACTGGCACCAGCAAACCCTACTCCAAGAGTTTCTTTTTGAGTAAGAAAGGCGCCACCAACTGTAGCGCCAGTATCTTCCATCTTACTTTGAAAAAGGTTGGAGAATTTATCTGCACGTAGAATAGACTCTCCAAACCCGTCATTTGTAATACCATCATAGGTTTCAGATAAAGCAGGAACCCGCTCTTCTTCTCTTTGAGCTGCCGCCATGTCAGCGTACTTAGCTTCTTCAAATCTCTGTCGAGACTCTTGCATCATACGTTGCTGATCTTGTGGGCTGATTGGAGAACCACTACGTTCAGGCGGAAGTTGTACCTTTTCTTTTGGATCTCCTAATTGTATTTCACCAGCCGCAGCTTGTCTTGCCAGCTCTTGAATATTACCTTCACGAGTCTGTACAGGCTGCTGTTCAAGAGAAGGAGGACCAGCTTCAATCATTCTTTCAACGACAGTCTTAGGCCGCAAAGAAAGCTGACGCTGACTACGAGCAGCAGCTTCTTGGCCAGCCTGTTGACCAACGTTTTGTGTTACTTTAATTGCCATCCGGACCTCCGAAACCCCATTGTGGTAGATCTTTAGTTTGTTGATGTATTGCTTGAACTAACGGCGAAATGCGAACTGCTGCATAACCCGGAGTCTTTTCACCTGTTGCTACATCCACGCCTAGACCTCCCAATCTTAATGCTTTACTTAATGCAGCTGACTCGCCTGACACGGTGCCAAACGCCCAGCCAATATTTGTTTTGTATCTTTCTTCATACATCGGAAAGACAAAGTCAATTACACGCTCACCTGTACCAAGCAGACCACTAGCTCCTACACCACGACGAATGTACTCAGCTCCGCTAAAGTAAGGAGTTGTCTTGCCGTATTTCAGCAGGTCTTTCAAATGCTGTGATACGAATCCAAGCAAGATCATTGTAGACATGGTCGCAAAGATATTATACTTCATAGCCGGTGTACCACGCTTTACGTATTCTCCCCACATCTTTGGAATATGGTTAGCTGTAAACGTAGCAATAAAGCCTTGGAACTGAGTAAAGAACGCAAACCTTGGATCTTGAAAAATCTTAGGTCTGTTAGCCGCTTGTGGCATGGCTACAGCTTCATTAACAAAGTTAAATGTAGCGTCACGCATAAAGTCGTCAAACAACTTATTACGTTCTTCAGTAGCTTCAAAAGGATTACCGTCAGCGTCTTTACCACTAATGTAGTTCATCATAAACTCAACATCAATGCCAAGATTACGAATAGCTTCTTCAGCTTCAGCAGCTTCGTTAGTAAATACACCAGTATTTCTAGCAGCGATTACAACAGACAGATGATCAGTAATAAAATCACCAGCAATCGCAGCCCGTGAGGCACGCGTAGCATTAGTCCATTGCTGTAGCAGTATAACTTTAAAGTACATGTCAAGGATCTTTTGACGCCAATGACCTGTTTCACTAACACCTGTAGTATGAGCAGCACCAACTTCCCAATCGAAGAAGCCAAGATCTTTAGCTACTGCATGGCCACCACTATCACGCTTGTGAGGTGTTGGCATATTTGTAGCAGCGCCATAAGCTCTTGTTGCAGTGTTACCAATCTCATCTACAAAGGCTCTAGCCATAGAGTTTAGACTACCATCTTTCTCTTTGCCTTTGCCGAAGATCTGATCGACAGTCATGCCTTTGAATACAAGCGCAGCTTCAACAAAGTTTGAGATAACCGCAAGCGGTAGACCAGTAATAGTAGTAACAAACAACAGGTTCTTTTGAACCCAGTTAATTACAGGATTATTAAGTCTCTTGTAGTTACCAGACTCTGCGTCAAAGTAGTCTTTCATCTCTTTAGCAAGCGCGTCTACTCTAGCCTTTGCTTCGTTAGCTCCCATGCCGGACTGAATAAGTTCTTTCTCAATCTTAGCAAGACGGTAGTTAAGCTTTTTGTTATCACTACCAACGTACTCTTCAAGCACGGTATAACGAACAGCAGACTTAGCCGCGTTAGAGATGTTTGTGAATAGGTCGTTTTCCATAAATGGCGCAAACGCTTCTCTTTCAGACAGACCAAGATCACGCTGTTTATGAGAACCTGGTTTGAACTTCTTACGGTCAGTTACTGAGAAGGCGTCATCAAGAGAGGCTACACCATCCATATTAAGAATAGCTTCGGCCACTTCTTTTGCCTGATCAGGGTTCATATTATACTCTTGCATAAGAGCAGCTTCAAACCCAGCTTGATTAGCTTCAACAGCTTCTTTGTTAATTGACTTGAACTTAGACAGATAGTCGAAAATATAACCAAGATCTTTGTTATGTACTGCCTGCATTGAGTGCAGCCGGTCGCCAACGTCTCGAAGTAGTTTATTAAATGCTATAAACTCAGCCTTCTTATCAGCAAGCGGGCCTTCAAGATCTGTATCCCAGTTTATTTCTCTACCTTCGCTCTTTGCCTTGGCAAGCGCGCGTTGATATGCAGTATAGTACTCTTCACTAAACTGAATACGTGAACTACGCTTATCGTTTCTATCAAAGGCAGCTAGCAGTCTATCTACTCCACCCATCATGTTACGAACTTCAGTAATCAAATGGTGTTTACGATTCTCGTATGTAGCGCCACTAGTAGATCTTTGAAGATTAGATCCTACACTTTCACCAAATACACGTGCTTCAGTAGACTTGTTTTGTAGGTCTTCATCAAAAGCTTGACGAGTAAGACCACGCCATAGACCTGGTATAGCACGCCATAGGTCTGCTCCGACTTGCATTACAGTCCGCTCTCTGCGACGCTTCATCTCACGATCTACACGTTGGTTCAAGTCTTCTATAAGATCTGGATCAGTAGCGTTGGCCTCAATACCAGCTGCTATGTTCTGATCTTGCACGTTAAACTGTACGCCACGCTCAGCAATATCTTGCTTTGCCTTATTTCCGGCCCAAGACCTTCGCTTCATATCGTCTGGAGCTTTACGGTGAGCTACGTCTACCCAAGCACCATAGTCGTATAGTGTTCCGGGAACGGAGAACGCTCCACCCAAAGTACCACCGGCGATCGAGGCCTCAATAAGACGGTCGTTGAATTCGTTTGCATCCCAATCACGGAAATTATTAGCAGCATGAGCAGCCGTGTAACCAATACCCTCTTGAATTGCTTCAGTTCCAGCTTCACCAAGACCACCTACTCCTACCTTTTTTAAAGCAGTACGTGCTACGTTTCTAGCTCCAATCTGTTGCTTTGCAAACTTAGCAGCATCAGTTGCTAGTGCTGCTGTCTCTGCACGAGAAGCTCTAAGCAAGTAATCTTTAGCTTCATTTGCGGTCTTAATGTTTACATGATCGCCTTTCTTACTTTTAATCAAAGCTTGAACCGCTTGATCACGCCCTTCTTTTGTAAGCAAGGTACCTTTAGCGAGGAACGACAAACCAACTCTATCAAGAACAGCTTGCGCGATACCGGTAGTTACAGCAAGAGCAGGATTTTTATTATCTCCTTCCATCTCATTGTAAACAGTGCCTGCATACAAAGCCGCAGGTGCCGCCATTGATAGGCCACCTGTTGCAGGAGCTGCTACAGCGCCAAGAATAGATGTTGCCATGTAAGGAAGTGAGATAGCTGCGTTGTTAGCTATATACTGTAAGGCCCCTGACTTACCCCAGAATGCATCAACATCCTTGTATGAGGTGATTATTTCAGGCTTGGCTTTAATGGCCTGACGAGCACGGTAAATACCTGCTTCGCCAACGTTATCAGCCCACTCCCAGCCAGTAGCATCGCCAACTAGATCAAGAGCGCCATATAAACCTTCAATAGCGCCAGTAAGGCCTACATCCCAAGCTGTAGACAGCGGATTAGTGGCCTTATTTCTAAGATCTCGGTCAGGATGACGGAACATTACAGAGCCAGGAGCATAGCCGTAACCATGTTCAAGAGCTACTTCATTTAAGGCTTGTGTACGAAACTGCGCTTCGTAAATAGTCTCATCTTCAATAGCTTGAGAAATGGCGTCGCTTGCCAGGTCCCAGTCGTTCTTTTGTTCTGAGCCTGATCCGAAAACTTTGGCAACCTCGAGAGAGCGAAGTGCCTCGTTGCTTGTGTATCTATTAGGATCTAAAACTCCTGATGAGATAACCATTCTTTCCCAGCTACGACCAGCATCGTCTTGTAGATCAATGATTTCTCGACCGAAGTCGTCGAACTCGCCAGTCTTTACTACATTCGTAAATCCCTGCTCGCGTGCAAGGTTTTGCAAAGTAGTCGTAGCTGTAGCGCCCCCAACGGTACCTGGAGCGATAGCGTTGGGGCCAAAGATTTTAGTTATTTCAGGAGCGTCAATACCCTTCAAACGATAACGTAAAGGATTTCCATTATCGTCTTTGTCAGATGTAGAAGCCAGAGTATCAGCATCGACGAAGTAATAATCTGGTGACAGTTGATTTGCTGCTACAAATTCGCCGTCTACGCGGGTAAACTTCGTAGCTAGCTGTTCAATTGCACTCATAGTTTTCTCCTATTCTGCTGTTTTGACTGTGACTCCTTGAGTTTTAGCCATAAAGTCTGCAAGATCTTTTTGTACAAAGACCATAAACGGTGAAAGGCCTGTACCTTTAGCCATTCTCGTATACTGCTTGCGATCGTCATCGGTAAGTGTATTGTTCCACTCTTTAATCGCTTGCGTATAATACTGATTGGCCAAAACAAAGTTACTGCCTTTTCCACCAATTTGCTGCATAACAAAAGCTACATCATCGTTAAGAGCCATGAACTGCTCAGGATCTACGGCTTGTCTATCATCGCCTTCGCCTACCATAAACAAGTCTGGATACTCGGTCTTCTCACGAATAACAAGACTATCTAGATAAGGAATCAAGCTTTGAGCTCGTGAACCATCTTGACGATCGTCGTTAATAGCATCTTGCATAGCTAACTGAAGTAGACCACCAACTCTTTCCATGTCAACGCCATTCTTGACAGCCCATTCAGCTACCTTACGGCCTTCAACTTCTGGATTGATGTCAGTCTTGTACATTGCACTACCATCTTTACCTTCTCCGATCTTAGTCTTCATAGACTTGATGATAGCTACATTGTCTTTAGAGTTTGAACTTACTCTAGACTCGTAAGCTTCAGTACCAGGTACATCACGCTCGTCTTCACGATAGTTATATTGATTAATAACCTTTCCGTTTTGATCTACGTAGAATGTATTATCTCCTTGTACTACCTTTTCGCCAGTAATTTTCTTACCGCCTTCTCCATAGAAAGTCTTATATTCGCCTTTACGCTGAATAGGCTTTCCAACTGGAATAAGATCAGAAATTTTACCGGTCTCACGGTAGAGTTCAAGAGAGTCTGGCGTAAACTTGCCAACGTTTGTTTGTAGGAACTTATCACGATTAGCCACCTTTGCGTCAACACGAGTAATGTAGTTCTTAGCTGCAAAGCCCATAGAACCTTGATGAGAGTAACCCATTGCACGAGAACCAAGATACATAACAGCCATACGTGCAAGCTCTTTCTTGTCGAACAAGTCGCCAAACAAAGACTTAAACATTGACTCAGCTTCTTTCTTCTTGCCGTCGTCTTGTTTATCACCTTCATTTTGAACAGAGCCAGCGTCAGAGTTATCTCCTGGCTGGTCTTCAGCAGGACCAGTATGGTTTTGTCCTTTCTGAATAATGCTTGCAATAGTCTCTGACTTCTTAGTTTCTTTGTCGGGTTCTGTAGTAGGAGTCATGTTCGATGCGGTGTTAGCATCTGATGATGAGCCACCTTCGTTAAGAACTTCAGCCGCTGCTTGGTTATCTTCAAGAGCCTGTGTCTGAGATTCAGAAGCACCGGACAAAATGGCATGACGAGAAGATTGTGATTCACCAGTCTTGTCTGGAGTATTGTACTCACGCCACTCAGACGGCGACTTAGGCTTAACGCCTGCTGACCGAGCTCTACGCAAGTAGGCTTGATAAGCTTCAGAGTTTTCAGTATTGTAATCCATACGAGCTTCAGGAGTATCTCCAAACTGACGTGGATCTGCACGCTCTACCACTGGTTTTGGTGGAGCTGTAGGCGCTGTACCAAGATCGTCACCATCCTTTTCAGGTGGCGCTACCATAGTAGGAACAGTGCCAAGATCTTCCCGATCAGTCGTATCTTTAGCTACTTCACTCTCCGCTCTAAGCACGGCCCTTTCAACATCCGGATCTTTCATTATATTACTAGCAAACGGCAAATCCTTAGGCTCTGGCGGAGCCTGAGAGGCCACTGGCACGCCAGTCGGGGCAGTACCAAGGTCGTCAGCTGAGTCTCCTACAGCGCGATCGTAGAGTTCGGCTTGTTGAATGCCATAATTAAACTCTGGAATGTTTGATCTCATGCCTCTTACGCCAGTAACAAGATCAGTTGGGTCAACCATTTCGCCGCCAAGTTGCTTATAATCTACAAACGAACCTTGCCTTGACTGGTTGAAGATAGGTAAGCCACCAAATAGCGTCTCCAATAACGTAGGTGGACGCGAACCGTCATCAACAGGACGCGGTGGAGATTCTTGGTTTGACGGTGGAAGAGGTACTTGTGGTGCAGGGTCTTCTCCTTTTTGATTAGTAATAAAGTCTGAAAATTCTCTAGCATATTGCATTCTACGTTCAGATGCAGGCTTACCTGCTTTTTCGTAGTCTTGTAGAAAATATTGAGTCGCAGCTTCAGGACTTTGAGAGTTACTTAGATTATCACGAACGTTCTTAAATTCGCCACCCATCTCTTGCATCATAAAGTCTAACTGCGTATTGATGTCATCCATCGGCATATCTTTGTCTGCAGCAAACTTTTTCAAGTCATCACGACGAGATTCTGTCCATTGAGCAAGACCGTAGCCTTGACCTGGAAAGTAAGAGTCTACAGGCTTTACGCCAAAATTAGGGTTTTTACTGCCGTCAGACTTGTATTTATTTGCATACTTTTGATTATGCTGCTTAGCGCCTGGATTAAAGCCCGACTCAGTTTCAAAGTTAGCAACAATACCTACTGCTGCGTTATGACTAAAACCTCTATCACGAAGTCTATCGTAAATAGATGAGGCTGCTAGATATGGAGGACGAGGCTGTGGCATAGGAACATTGCCGCCATCTTCAAAGTAATTTGTGATCTTAGACAGCAAGCCTTCTTCCTGATTACGGCGCCTTTTAATTTCTTCCCGATAATCTTGCATCGCTTCTTTTGCTTTGCCACCGCGTCTTCCTTCTCCCCACATGTATCCAGGTATTTGTTTAATAGTATCGACTATTGAATAGCCACCTTCGCTACGATGTACTGGATGATACTTGCCGCCCTCAACAGAGCCACCATCATGCATCTTAGCGTCTTGTATTTCACGACCGTGATCGTTCATTTTCTCAATGACATCGCCGTACATGTCTGTAGCTTCTTTGTTAACTACAAACTCGCCCGGAGTAAGCCATGCAGGTACAGTATCAGTACCTTTTGGCTCGCCTGGATGGTCATACACCATAGGTATTTCTTGTAGCATAGGCACAGGCAAACCTTCAGTGTCGAACTCCATGGAAATCATATTACCATAACGGTCTTTTCGCTCAAACTTTTTAAGCTTCATGATTCCCTCCTACTGAGACAATGGTCCTTTCATTTGTAGTTGTAGCTCTTCTGAGATGCCACCACCCTTATTTTTATATGTTACCTTTGAGATACCTGCTAGTGACAAAGGTCCATGCACTTCACCACCACGATTAAATAGTCCAAACGCCTTACCAGCAAGTAGGCCCATACCAATGTAAGGAACAGCGGCGCCAAGAGCGGCCATACCTCCGCCGGCAGCTGCACCTCCGCTCATTCCTGCTAGCTTAGCCGCGGCGGTTGTTCCGCCTGTACTAGCTAAAGTTCCAGCACCAGCCTTTGCGGCTAGTGTGCCAGGCAAGGCACCTGTAGTAGGAGCTGCTAGCATATTGGCTTTAGCCATAGTAGGCCCTAGCGACTGCGCCGCAGTACTAGCATTAGCGATTGTTGGTCCACCAGGCAAAGCGGTAAGAGTAGGAGAAGCAGGAGTAAAAGCTCCTTTAATGCCTGTCATAACCTTATCAAAGCCTGTCTGCATGGCAGTTTCTACTGGTGCAGTAGCCATTTCAACGCCTTTCCGCATGACCATATCTTTAGCCATGCCAGTAGCCTGGTCTGTAAGAGAAGGCTTAGAGGCTAGCGGACCAGGAGGAGGCGCTTGAGTAGGGCGAATGTTTTGACCTGTACCTTTAGTATCAGGAGTTGCAATACTTACAGCCATTACTTACCTCCACCGCCGCTTTGAGTTTGTGTTGTAGTTTGTGGAGCACCTGACAAATAGCCAAAGTAGCGTTCAGCACTTGTGTGTGGTGCATCAAGCCGGCGTTGTGCGTATTCTTGATAAGCACTACCAACTTCTCCAAGAGCGCCAACTCCGCCTTCTGAAATCTTCATACGGTCTTTGGCAAATTCATATCCTTTATCTGCTAGCGCAGCTTGTTGTGCACGTATAGATCTCGCAGAACCGAGAGCAGTAGGACTAGCAGCCATTTGTTGACCAGCAAGATTTTGCAGCTGTCGTTGTGTTTCACCTTTTACGTCATAGATACCTGTACCTGAGATAGCATCACGGGCCAAGCGTTCTTGTTCTCCAAGCGCTTGTGTTTGGCGAGGATCTAGCTTAGCTACGATGGCGTCAGGACCTTGTGCTACTTCGCGTTCGTATCTATCTGTTACGTCGCTAAGCGCACGTTCAAGGTAAGGCTTAAACTCTTCGTCGATACCTGATTTGGTAACGGTTTGGCCTCCACCTCCTCCGCCTTTATAGCAGATATGGGAGTTCAGTTTCTTGTCAAGCGGCGCATAGCCAGTCTCAACAACTACTCCCATTAAGTCTTCAAAAATTTCGTCTTCAAACATTTATAGCTCCTTGATTAGGACTGTGTATGGTTCATGATAGTCTTTCAATACACGCTTCCATCCTTTACGTCCCCAGATGGAAACGTTCCGACAGCCAATATCTCGAGCGAATTGCTCCATCACTTCGAGAAAGGCCGGACCTACTTCAAACCAGTTCTTGCCACCACAGGCGACAATTTGTAGCTGGTTGTATTGGCTAAATCGGATTATGCGAGTAATACAAAAACCATCCTCATGTGCCCAACACTGGGCTATACCATCTAAACATTCTAGAAACAGGTCATGAGTAGAACTTTCGCCAAGGCCATGGGCCACAGCTCGAGCAATTTGCGGTTCTATCTCACCCCATCGTAAAGCAAGTTCTTCTTTGTCTAGTAGTTTAGCTGTCATTATATCCTCATATTTTCTTAGCTTTTTCTTGCAAGTCAGATAAACTGGTTGCAGTCTTAATCGCACGAAGCAGCGCGTTTAGACGCTGCTCCGTTTCATTTACTTTTTCGTTTGTTTCAAACTGCCACGCGTTATGGCTAAGGTCTTCTGAAACAGGTGGATTATTTACCGGCACTACTTTTCTCCTCCTTTATCGATATCTAATTGATACCCGGATACAGACCAAGCTCGACTATTATTTGCTGCTGCGCCATCTGTAGGCTCTGCGTCATCAATACGCAGGTTTGCAAATCGACCGTTGACACGCATATCGACTTTATAATTGTCGCCAATAATAAACTCGTTTTCGCGATCAGCGCTTGTTTGTAAGCTTGGAAGTTCAGCAGTATTATCTGTGCCAGTCATACGCAAGTTAATAGTAGCTCTAAACAAAGGACCACCAAGAACTTGACGTGTACCACCATCTGCCCACATAGCTACACGACTTATCTCTTCTGTATCAAACTCAGGCGAGACCGGAAGATCTCTACGTTCTACAAATGAGATGTACTGAGTACCGGCTACATTATTGTATGGATCTGCTCCAAACTCGTAGCCAATGTCAGCTGCGCGTATGCGGTTAGATGTAACTACACCGTTAGCATTACTTGACGTTTGAATAAAGATAGGATAGTTACGTCCTTTCTTTACTTGATCAATAGGCCAAGGCCTGTCAGGATCAAACGTACTAACAACACTAATAGTCTCAGCTATTGTTGCGTCGACTATTGGTGTAGGAACTGTAACAGCTAATGTAGAAGGTGATGTAGTTCCTCTACTCAAAACTTGAATAGACTGAACCCACAATCCATTTTGACTGTACTGTACTGGAGTTGCTGACACCTTTTCGTTTGCGCTATCTCGAGTAACAGACAATCTACGACCTGCAAAACTCTTAATCTCAGTGAAAAGCTCAGTAGAGATTTGAGTTATATTGTAAGTTGTAGAACTGCTGCCACCTGAGTAAATGTCAGTAACAAACGCAGTGTTAGTAGCTAACGCACCGTTGTAAGTTCCTCCAAATACAAAGTCTTGGAAGTCTCCGTTAGAGTAGTTTACACGATACACAGTTGGTTCAGAATACCTAACAGTAATACCAGCAGTAGTTTCAGTTGCTGTAGACGCAGACACCGGATCAAGATAAACCTTAAACAGATTATTCTTGTCGTCAGGAGTTTGCTCATACAGATAACTTTGAACTACACCTGTTCCTAAGCCGTTGTCTAGCCTATTTACCGAGTAGTTTCCTACTGTAGTAAACGTAACGGTAGATCCTGTTCCACCTGTAGTCCACCCTGTAAACGTTGCAGCTCTAATTAAGGCAGCGATATCAGACGAGCTAAGCTCAGCATCTGTCGTGCCAGTCATAGGTACTGTTACGTTTTGTGCAGGCAAAAACTGACTAGCAGGTAAGCTAACTACTACATCAGCAGTTCCTGTACTTGAGTTCTGACCAGGCTGTAGCTCTGTGAAAGCTCCAGCAAAGTTAGATGGAAGCAAGTTATCAGGGTCTGAAACGACAGACACATTGATAAAGTTACTATTAGGACCTTTAGCAGTTCTCGTAGCTGTAATGATTGCACCACTACTATTTGCTGTCCATGCCGCAGTATTTTGCAAGGCAAGAGCCAGCTTAGACGCAATGTCATCTTGATCGTTTGTACCAAACAAAACTGTATCGGTATTAGTACCATCAAAAGACAAGCGAACAATAGGAGCAGTAACTGATCCAATACCTCCACTTGCAACTACTGCAAGATTAGCAGAAACATTACCACCAAACGTGGTCTCTGGATATTTAACTCCATCCTTCTCAGTGAAGAAGCTAAACGAAAGAGAGCCGTCGTTAGTAGAACCTGCAACAACGCTATCTACTGTAAGAACAAGATCGTTAGCTGGCGATGTACCTCCTAACGAAGTTCCTGCAATTGTGATAGTATCGTTTACAGCGTATCCGCTTCCTGGACTGTTGCTTTTATCTGGATCAGCAAACGTAACAAGATAAGCTCCTTGTCCGTCTGTTGATATGTCAAATGTAGCGCCTGTTCCTGATCCACTAGTGGAAGTTTGACTTACGCCAATGTAATCGTTTTGACCTGCTGAAGTACCTGTTGTAGTAGACGATATAGATCTTATAGCGCCTGCTTGAATAGGTACACGCGTGATCAACACAGGATCTGCGCCAGATTGCTTAGTTACGTAGTAATAGGCTCCAATTGGCTGCGTTTGATTAGGGATACCAGGATCTCTACCACCAAACTCTACATATGTTTGTAGCTCGTTAACGATATGGTCGCTAAAGTCGGACTCGTCAGTAATGTCTGTTACAAACGGAGACAAGTCAATGTTAATAGCTGGTACGTTAGATGTAGCTGCTTGAGATACTGTAGTAGAAATAGCTGGGCTATCAGCCGCAGATATTCCGTAGTATCCTACTCCTGGATCTACGTTAGTAGACGATGCAGTAACACTTGCGCTTGTACCATCAGACACTGTATACGAGCCTTGTACGTTAATACTTGAAGACTGCGTATTAGCAAGCAGTGTTTGATAGCTAGTAGTAAGTGTTAATGCTGCTGGTACAGTTGTTGAAGCTGGACCAGTATTAGCTGACTTACGAACCTTAAAGTCGTAACCAATACCTGTAGCATTATTAGCAAAAGAAAATCCAAACGAAGCAGAAGAAGTACCCGGTTGATAAGTATTAAAATACCACTCAACTCTACAACTAGTTAAATCGTAAAGATAATAGATATTACTTTCAACTACTCCAGATCCACTAGCCATACTACTTTGATTTGGATTACCTGGATTACTTGTGTGTCGTCTTGCGGGTGCTTGACCATCACTAAGATGATTACGAGTAATTTCCATTGTATAATAATGTGTACCAGTTAAAAACGTACCATTTGAAGTTGTTCTGTGTCTACCTGTTACAACCATGGTAATGTAATAAGGTTGTTGGGTATAACCGCTTTGACCTGCAGTCCAACGCCAGCCATGCCTACCTGCAGTTACACTTGATGCATGTAAATAACAAACTTGCTGGTCAGTTTCACGAACCATTGAAGTTCCCCAACCATTTTGATTACCACTAAATGTTCGGTTATGCCATTGAAAACTAAAGCTACTACCTAAGTTTGAGCGATAGTTAACTGGCGGTGAACCATGCGGTGCATTCAAATCTTCGTATGTAATAGACTTAGTATACGTTGCTGAACTATCAACACGATCAATTTCAATAGTTGAACCAGCAACAGTGGCTCCGTTAGGATCAGCTACGTTAGTGTTTATGTTTTGAGTAGTCGTCTGAACCATGTTACCGGTCCAGTTTGTATTCGTATAAACACCATTAAAGCTTGCCGTAGCGCTTTGACCCGAAGGTAAAGAGCCTACGTCTTGAGAAGTACTAGATCCAGCCGCTGCAAGATGAACGTTAAACAGCTCTGTTTGAAGCGGATGAGTGGCGTTTGTACGATTGTTTGTAATCGTATAATCAGTGCGAATAGGATCTTGCCACAAAAACACTACGCCCGGAGGAATAGCATTCCATGTACAACATGCTGGATTATCAGAGTGGGCTTGTGTACCATCACCCCAAGCACGGCCACTTGGCGTCCATCTTAGACTACTTGGTTGTGTACGACCTTGGTATTGAGAACCACCGCCGTTAAGCGTAAAGTAGCCACGACCACCGTTACGACTACCACCACGATTGTTTTCGCCCGATAGTACAGAACTAGTTGATCCTTCTCCTCTAAATCTTACGTAATTAGTTACTCCACTAGGAGCAGATGTAGGTGTAACAACGTTTGATTGGCCAGCAGGAGAACTGTTATAGCCTTTCTTACCACCTGGAGCAGTAATGTCAGCTAGCAAAGTTCCACCACGATACCAACGAATACGCGAAGCTCGGCCATCATAGCCTTCACCACCAAACCTGTCAAACCGCATAGCTGCACCTGCAGTTACGCTAATAGTATCTCCTACTTGCGCTGCAATTGTGCCTTTAGCTGCTGCAGCTGCGCCACCACCGTAGTTGTGGTCAGCACCACCTCCACCTGAGCCAGACAAAATAAAGTATAGATTACCTTGGCGAGTAACTGTGTATGTGGCATTTAAGTCAGTACCATCAGGACCGCCAGCTCCGGCGCTTGTCCATCCACCAAGAAAGGCTTGCAAAGCGTTAATGTTATCTTGGCTTGTAGGAAATATGTGACCGTTTCTGTCGTTGTTACTTGTGTTGCCCCAATTTGACCAACTGTTTGTTTGATAGTAAGGTACAGCAGAAGTTCCACCAGTACCCGGTACTGTAAATTGTCCTGACGACCCAAGGTTTACATGCTGGTACGTGACTGAAACGCCGTTGTTAGTACCTGTACCACTTGTCGAGGTAGTTGTACCGGTGTATGACAAGGCAGAAATATTAGATATGTTTCTAATACCTACTGCGTTAGACGTTAGCGTAACCGTTTGACCAACTGCTGTAGCTGTGTAATCAAATATTGGATCAGTGCTAGCCGTAATGCCATTAATATAATTAGCAAGTGCTGTTGCAACATCTGAACCAGTTTTTGCTAAACCATCGTTAGTTGGAAATAGCTGTGAGCCATTAATAGTAAGGTTAGTTGCAGTACTATTATTAGTTTGCGTCCAACTTACTTGAAAACCACCACCAATAGCTGTCGATCTTGTAAACAGTGTAGCATTAGGAAAGGTTATTGTGTGAGAAGCTACTTCAGTATCTTCACCTGCATCTCCAGAAACTGTAACTTCAATTTGCTCGTATCCTGCTGCAGTATATGAAGGTACCGTAGGCAAAGTACGACGCTGAATTTGTGGAACGCCAGTATGTGGAGCACGTATCTTACCTGAAACAGTAAGCGACTGTACTTCTTGGCGACCTAAGTTCATTGCTGTATCGCTACCTGAAGTGCCTGATGTAGGCTGAATCGTAGCTACTGGAATACCACCACCTCTTACCGGTGAAGTATCTCCTGAAATAACGTCATTCAAATCGCGCTTAGTCCAAGTAGAATCACGATAATTCCAAATCAAAGCTTCATCGCATTCACCTGCTACTGAGTCGATTGTAGGATAGCAAATCCAAATCTCATCATGAGCCACATTAAGCAACGTAAACAGCGACGCTTCATGCAGCGGGCTAAGCTGATCAAAGAAGTACTGACGTACTTTAGAGTCCGCCACCGATTGAATGTTTGCTGGGTGACCAGGAAATAGGTAAATATCGTTGTTACCGATAACAAAGTGTTTACCATCATATTCAATAACGGCATCAGTAGACAAAGAACCATAGCTGTCTGTAACAGGATTAAACGAAACAGGAACATCAGCGTTACCGGTAAGACGCATGACATGAATACTGTTAGTGGTATAAATGTACAGCGCGCCTTGTAAGGATACAAGATCCTGAACCACGTTAGTATCAGACAAGATAAATTCTTCAGCGGTACTTACACCACTTGCAAACGGATTCCAGTTATGTGGCAAAGCGCCCGGTAAGGCCAAGTCTGAGGTACGTACAACACCTGCAAGTTTACGTACAATGTTTCCGCTGCTCTGATTTACTTCTGTCAAATCACCTGCAACAAGCAACTGCCCAAACGATCTGATAATATTACAGCGAACCTCTACAGGCTGCAAAGACTCTAGTATAACCTTCATAGCGTTGCCGTCTGCAATAGACTGCGAATTAAACGTTAACGTATGAGTATTTGTGCTAGCATTAAGAGCTAGCGTAATATTGTTTGTAGTTCCTACGGCAGTAAACGTATAATTTGAGTTATGAACTTCGACCTTAAGTCTATACTCTGTAAAGTCAATCTTAACTCCAAGGTCGAATGTATAGCCAAACTCGGTACGCCAAGTCATGTCATATAAGGCGCTTTCAATATTATATGAGTCCCAACCCGGCAACTCAAATAGGTTGCCAAGCTGGGTTACGTCTACTGTTGTAGTCTCGTCTTTAATTGCATGAGGCTTTTGAATACCATTATTAATGATAAACGTAAAACCACCTGAGAAAAGTGTATGCTGCCACCTACCGTTTGTTGCAAAACCTGGATAGCCGTCGGCATTCGTCAAGCCAGTTGGAGTAATATCTTCACGGTTTCCTGATTGGTCTTGCACATAAACTCTATGGGCGATAGGAACTCCTTGTGAGTTAAGGACTTCCATGACATAGATGTAATAGCCATACAGATCTCCAAGATTTGGATTAGGCCAATAGGCAATATACTTAGAAGCTCCAAGCTCGTTGCCAGTACCTGTATAAATCGTATCCAAGTTTGAATCAGCTGCAATATTATTTAGAAGAACTTCGCCTTCCATTTTATTTACTGCACCATTACCAAACCGTACATTTTTGCCGTCGCTAAAAGCGTTTTGCGCGATGCTGGAAGGAGCTGTGTCAATCACTAGTCCGTACTGAGACAGATTAGCAATTGGTGGCGTATTCATTTCAGCCATTATATTCTCTCCATTTATCTATAGGACATGACGCAGAAGCCAGTCTAGTTTTAAGTGACATTATACATTTACATTGAGAACAAAAGTCAAGAGCAGATTTATAGTATTCACATTGATTGCATATACTCTTCCGCTCCTGTCTGATTTCCGGTGGCGGGCCAACGACCTCTATGCGCATTCTTTTTGGCCAGTGAGCGGGTCGATGAAGCAAGCCTCAACCTTTCCCTCTTCTTCAGCCACTTCCGTAGTCTCGCTAGGTACCTCCGCTTCTTCTTCCACGGTTTGGAGTACCCCAAATCTTTTACCACTAAGTCGGAACGTTGTGCATCCCTTCGCCCCGCCTTTCCAGGCATCAACATAGACCTGTTTGAACTCATCATATGAGACGTCATCTCCTACATTACACGTTTTTGAGCACGCAGAATCAATGTAGTTTTGAGCTAAAAGCAAAACTGCTAAATGATCCTGTACTGAAATATCATTTGCTGTTTTACCTTCTACACCATGAGCATAAGCATAATCCTCCACTCTTTCAACCTTCGGGCCCTCAAAGGTTTGAATGGTACGGTCATAGTAATGACTAAATACCGGCTCAATTCCTCCACTAATGTTATCAGCAACTAGGCTAATAGTACCTGTAGGAGCGATTGAAGTGAGATGTGAGTTACGAATGCCATGTTCACGAATCTCCTTCTTAACTGAGGCCGGTAGACCTCTAATAAAGTTTGACTTCAAGTAGTCTTCACGATAGAGCGGGAATGCGCCCTTTTCTTTTGCAAGTCGAGCTGATGCTCTGTAGCAATTGTCACGCAAGCAGGCGAATACCTTTTCTGCCCACACAAGGAACTCGTCTGAGGCATACGGCATACCGAGCATTTCTCCGGCATTAGCCAAACCAGTGACGCCAAGTCCCATACGGCGCTTGTTCTTTGCTTCGTCTGATTGCTGTTTGAGTGGATAGATAGTTCTATCAATGACATTATCCATAGCCCTCACGACTTCCTGAATGTCCTTCTTGAATTGATTAAAATCAAAGTGGGCGTGCCTTACTTCAGCGTCAGTATCTGGAAGCGTGATCGGCATAGTGACATACTTTGTTAGATTAAAGGAACCAAGCAGGCAAGCGCCATAAGCAGGCAAAGGCTGCTCACCACACGGGTTTGTGGCGCTGATGTCTTCGCAATAAAATAGGTTATTGTATTCAGCAATGCGGTCAATGAACAGCACACCAGGTTCTGCCCAATCCCAAGTCGACGACATGATTTCGTCCCACAATGCTTTCGCATCAATGGTCTTGTGTTCGACTCCATTGAAGCGCAGTGTAAAAGAACTATCCCCATCATTGAGAACGGCCTCCATAAATTCGTCTGTGATACCTACACTAACGTTAAAACCAGTAAGCTTGTCAGAATTACGTTTAGCAGCAACGAACTCCTCAATGTCCGGATGGTCAACCCTAAGAACGCCCATCTGTGCACCTCGCCGATGTCCCGAACTCGCGATGGTTTGGCATACAGCATCAAATATGCCCATAAAACTAACCGGCCCCGACGACTGGCTATCAAGTGATTTAATCCTGTCACCACGTGGGCGGATCTTAGAGAAGTCATAACCGATACCGCCTCCTCTACGCATAGTTTCAGCTGCTTCACTGGCCTTCTCCATAATGCTATTCATACTGTCTTCAATATCACCACTTACAAAACAGTTGTAGGCAGTAGTAATTCTGTTTGATCCAACGGCTGCTTGTACTCGTCCTGCTGGCAGAAAACGCATATTACCTAGAATATCTTCCAGATTATAACGATGTTCTTGACCATCACAGAGAGCCCTTGCAATACGTTTAATCTTTTCATCAAAGCTTTCGTTTTCTTGACGATACTTCATCATGTCGATCTCTTGCGACAACGAGCTTTGAGGTCCGAGATATTCTGTGTTATGCATTTGTCTTTCCTCTTTACATAGTTTTCGGGTCTGTAATAGGAGACACGACACTACGCAAGAGCATGCATTCTATTCACCAATCTTTCTGCTCTATTAGGAACTTGCTTATACCAACGACTATCAACCATCTCATATCCAGCAGCATTCCAATCTCTAGCATCTACAGCTTCTTTCATCTTTTTGAATTTGCTTAGACGTGGCCTACCCATGTTAAACATCATATTCGCTATGACCCTCTGGGCTTCTTCAGGTAGATCTTCGAAGTCAGGATATAGTATCATGCAATCGTTAAGAACCAGCTCAACGTCGTTGTAGAAACATGTATTCACTCGGCTTTCCGAGACTGGCGTTCCGATAGGTTGTCCATGTTCAGGATCAGCCTCAGTAATAAGGTGACCAATGCCAAAAGTAGGCAGACCAAGATGATCGAGATAAATTTCATACTTTACACCTTCGTCTGCTATAATCTCTTCTTTAAAAGCGTCTATGTTCATTGAGTTTTACCTTTAATCTTTTCGAAAGTACGTAGTCCACCAAGACCTAGCATACCCATCAATACAGTCATAAGAGTTTCCATATCAAATGTAGGCAATTCAGGAATATCTACTGCAAACCAGCTCACAGCAAACAGTGTAATAGGTAGACCTACAAAATGCCAAAATAAAGCAACGCCACAAGTCCAACCAATAAATGGACGCCAACCAGCCACGAAAATATTTCGATGCGACGCTTCAGCTTTGTTAATTTCAAGTTGACCTTTTGCCAGATCATGGGCGTGTTTTTCCGCCATCGTTGCAAGATCATGGGCAAGTGCAGCCTTTTGATCTTTATCTTCTATAAATTTATCCAGCAATCCTGTTACTGGTCCAATAAGAGCCTGTATCATCCTGTCCTCCTACTATGTTCTAATCCAAGCCATACAAAAAATACAATAACCAAACCAAACAACACTATAAGAGTACTAATCAAAGCAATCTCGCCAATAAACGCTATTCGCTTTTTACGAGCCTCTTTCTCTTGCTGTCGTTTTACTCGAGCCTGACCTTGAAACCTAACCCAATCATTCCATAGACCAGGTCTTCCAGCATAGATCATGTATTGTTTTAGCTCTTCTTCTTGTTGCCGTATTTTTTCTAGTGCCATAAACTCTTCTAAGTCATCTGCCTTTTGGCTATTGAATAGAGAGTTTTTACGGCGATTTCCTTTCTTTTGCAAGTCCTCTTTTGCATTCACAAACTTTGAAATAGCTGACGCGCAGTCTGCGATTTCTTTACCGTTTGAGACAGCCTTCTTAATTACAGCAAAGGCCGCGTTAGCTGCTGCGAGTTCTGCAAGCATTTGTATAGCCCTAAAGTTTAATTAACATTGTCGCTGCAAGTGTTACTACAAGAATAGTAGAACCCATAATCATGGCTTCAAGTCGCCACATCCGTTTGTCGAGGCTCTCAAGTTTTCCATGCACCATCTCATAGCGGATGGCACATTCCTTCTCGTGAGCATCTAGTTCCATCTGAACCTTTAGTTCAGGTTCTAGTTGCTGTGACATTTTCATCTATGACCTCACGGCTTCGTAGGCCAGACTACAGTGTCTAGCGAAGTGTAGGTATCTGTAATGTCACGCAGTGCTTGACGATAGTCTCGCTGTGCTTGCGTTGCTGTACGGTCTGGTAAAACCCACCAATCAGTCTCTGCCAAAAGACGATTACGTTCTTTACGCAATTCGTTCAGAGGCTTTTCAGCAATGACAGTATCCAATGCGGTTTGAATTGCGGCTTGTGTGGGCTGAGTTCTGTCATCTTCCCAAACGATTGTGCTGATGTCTTCGTTCTGAACTGTAAATGAAGCGTTAGGAACAAGGGAGCGAACAGCCTTTAGAATATCTAAGTTTGTTATTGTCATCCCTCAAACTCCATAATCAAAATCTGACATTTATTGTTGCCGTGACCAAAATCAAATGTGCCACCAGAGCCTGTCATCGCTCCTTGTAGTTTGTAAGTAACAGCACTTGTAGTATTTGGGTGGTCAATCAGCCAGTTACTTGAACTTTCGTGTTGAGTGCTTGCGTTGCCAGCAACCCGCTCATTTAGGTAAATTTGTGTGCCGTTTCTTAGGACACGACCTTTTGCATCGCCGTTTGGCTGAAAATACCCTCCCCACCGAGCCATAATAAGAAAGCGGCTATCAGTAGATAATGGGGTTAATGAGATTGAACACCCAGCAATATCGGCCCAACTGTTGTTAGTCTTTATCATTGTGCCGCTTTGTTGGGCAAAGTTTCTGCGGAACGAATATGTTGTTAAAACTTTTTCCCAAGGGTGCTGGGTTGTTCCCTGCTTTGCGCGAATGGAAAACCGACCAACAGTGCCACCATCCTGACTACCACGAGTATCTGTGAACCATAGTTGCGCGGCTCTTGAGTTCGTAGCATCGTCGCTCGTGCCACCTAGACCTTCAGTGCTAAAGTTAAGAACAACAGAATTGACGCCTTGCATTGGGGCGTTTGTATGTGAACTGCCCAAAGCGTAGGAAATAGAATTGGGACTGACAGTGTGCCAGTCGGCATTTGTTTCGTCAGCATTGTTCTTCAAATTTAGCTGAAGCCTGTTATTCAGTGTTAAATCACCAGTCGTATTGATGTCACCAGTGCCAGTAATATCGTTGGAATTTAGGTCAAGATTGCCACCAAGCTGGGGCGTAGTGTCATTCACCAAGTCTGCCGCAGGGACGTTATCTAATGCCCCTGCAACGATATCCCCGTTGGCATCAACGAGGTTTGCAATGTCTCTTGCTCTAGTCATTTGCCGCCTCCCATGATTGATTTTCTTCGTTCCATGAATAATAATTATTATCAGTAGGCATTGCAACAGGAGCTTCCCAACGACATGTTGTTTCGTTTAATGTCCAACTTGCATAAGGCTGAGAAGGATAAAATGCATCTAAGTCACGATCATATGTATAGCCAATCGCTGCATAGTTTTTTCTTAAAGGAATTCCGCCATCAGAATGAACGCCATTAACAGTATTATAACTAGTTTGTACGTATTCAATATTTGGTTCGTTAGCAAATTTATTAACGTATTCTTCGTCTGCAACGATTACGTTAACAACTTTCATATTATGTAATGTTACTTTTGCGTAATGTGCCATTATACTGCATACCTCACTACTACAATTCCACTGCCGCCGTTTGTGCCATTTGTCTGAGTGCCATTTCTTTCAAGACCGCCACCGCCGCCGCCAGTATTTACGCCGCCATTAGTACCAGTATGATCAGTAGCACCATTTCCACCGCCACCAGCACCGCCAGAACCAACGTTAGCAGCTGATGATCCTCCGCCACCTCCAGCATAATAAATATTTGATCCTGTGCGGAAATTATTTTGAATTCCAGCTCCACCATCTCCGCCTTTAGCGTTACTTTGTTGAGCATCTTGTCCGCGTGCGCCAGCTCCACCGCCACCACCAGCGGCCCAATCCGCAACATTGTAAGCTGTTAGGTTTCCATCACCACCATCGTTTCCGTAGTGTGTATATCCTGTTACCGCGCCTTGAATAGTATGACCGTTGCGAGTTGAAGCAAGGTTGCCATTACCTGCACCACCTCCTCCACAACCACCATCGTTTCCTGGAGTGTCTTGATAAGTGCCACCAGCACCTCCACCAAGAGCAACTGCAGTATCAAACGAAGAATTTCCTCCGTTTTGACCGTTATCAGTAGTATCCCCTTGTACTGTACCACCAGCACCACCAGCACCTACGACTACGTTGTATTCGCCTGGAGAAACATTAACATTTGTTCCAACTAAAACTGCACCACCGCCAGCTCCACCATTATGATATTGAGTAGCACCTGTGCCGCCGCCTGCTGCAACAATAAGAATATCAACATTGCCAGCTGCACCTGTTACTGTAAAAGTTCCACTTGAAGTAAAAGTGTGTACTTTATATCCTGAATAAGTCGATTCAGTGCCGCCTTCAGCTTTGAACGAATTAGACATTGTTATCCATTCAGTTCCATTCCAATGGACTACTTCATTTGTACCAGAATTATAATATATTTCACCAGTAGTAGGTGAACTTGGGGCAGAAGACTGCGGGTTAAGTTTTACAGTGTTTGAAGTAACGCTACTACTTGATGTAATGCTAGGCGCACTTAGTCCACCCGTCATAGTATCGCCAGACTTTTTAACCATATCTGCCAATACAAACTTTTCATACACTACAATTTCTACAAGTTGACCAGCAGTAAGAGCAGTAAGACCACCTACTGTGTTTGCTACTGTAGTATTATAGTCATCACCTTGCTTTAGTGATACACCATTAAGTCGTACGTCTATCTGCGCTCCAGCAGTAAATGTAATAGTAGCACCGTTGTCATCTGTACCACTTATGCTTGTTTCACCGCCAGTAGCCGTGACGTAATACTTTGTACGTTGTGCTTCACTGTTTGTTTTAGCAAGACTATAAATGTCATACACGATTACTTCAAGTACATCATTAGCAGCTAGTGCAGCAAGTCCTGAAATAGTATTAGCAGTAGCTGTGTTATAGTCTGATCCAGCAACAAGAAGACTACCGTTAAGGTATACGTCTACGTACTCACCATCTTCAAACTTTAGTGTAAGACCATTATCATCTGCACCTGATTTAGAGGTTTCACTGCCTGTAGCAGTATAATAATAACGTTGTCTAACCCCTAACTTTCCAGGAGATTTTCCTATATATGGCATTTAAACCTCCTATGTTTTTGCAAATTCAATAACTTGAATGGTTGGGTCAGAATGTTCTCCCCAAAACATATAATTAGCACCATTGTAAGCCTTTAACGCGTATGTATATGTTCCTGCAGTTAAATTATCATCCCAATGATGCGGATGAAAATTATCATTCCAACCTGATTGTTCAACTGAAATAGTACTAGTGCCAATCATAGAAGTTCCTCTAAACAAGGCAACCCATTGCCATCCATCAGTTCCATTAACGTTTTGATCTGCATTAGCCATTACTAGACAACTAGAGCCTTCTCTAACAGTAATACTAACATCTACAATTGTTGTCCAACTACTAGAATTAATTGTTACTCCAGTTATTTGTCCTTGGACTCGTTGTCTTTGAACTCGCATTGATTCACCAGATAATTTAAAGTTACCTAAAACATCAATATCTGTTGCAGAAACGTTTCCTGTTCCTGAAATATTAAAATTATTAAGGCTTAAATTACCACCTAGTTGAGGGGTTGTGTCAAGCGATAAATCAAGGTTGCTAAGGTGTCCTGACTTGACATCTCCTGATGTATCAAGCAAATCGGCAAGATGTCTAGCGTTACTCATTTAACTCTCCTTTAAGGCTTAGTAGGCCAAGTGATTCCTTGTAATTCACCATTACTATTAAGTGTAGGTGTTTGTGTAGTAATATCTCGAAGTGCTTGACGATAAGTAGTTTGATCATCTGTCATAGTATGATCCGAACCAGCCCACCAATCAGTTTCTGCAATACGCCTATTACGCTCTTCACGAAGAAGACGCGTTGGTTCTGCGGCTACAAGTTCATCCTTCTTGGCTGATACTTGTGTCCATGTGACACCCCAATCAGATGGGTTGTCGCTTTCGATTGCTGTTCCGTTGGCGTCTGCGCCAGTTACTTTGCGGAACATTGAGTTAAACTCAGCTTCAGTAGTAGGTTCTCCGCGTAATACCCACTCTGTAATATTAAGCTCAGTAAGAGCCTTTGCGACATCTGTCATTGATTTCTCCTGTTATCCTATTAAATGCCCGTGAAAACCGCCATGAGTTCTATAGTATGAGCCAGCTGGACTACTAGTAGTTTTTATTCGCACGTCAACAGTATCATTAACGTTGCAATCAAGAATTACTGATCCAGAAACATTTTGTTCTGTAGTTCCTGTGATTGCTCTATATTGCGGCAATTTCTCTGTACCATTTAAGTGAAATGATATGTTACTAGACATACTTGAAAGTTGAAGAACACTCATATTAAACAAATAAATTCCAGCAATTGGTACTACATATTGATCATTTGTAAAATTAAACGCATTATGACTGTCATAGTTTGTAGAATCATATGGTAATTTTACATAAGAAGCAGTAGCAGCAATTGACGCAGGACTATTATGATAAACACTAAATGCTACAGCTTTACTTGTTAGTACTTGAGGCATATTTATATTACCGCTACTATCAATGCTTAGTGCATTAGTACCAGTTGCATTTTGAATAGCATCAACTTTAATAATACTGCTCATCCTGCTATCTCCATTGCTGTAAATTTCAGCGGAATGATGTCATTCCTCATTCGTGCTAGTTGGTTGGCATTTTGATTTCTGACATACACTCTGTAGCGATGTGTTTGGGTGCTGGAAATCGCATCATAGAATTGCATTTCCTGACCAATAATTATTCGTTCACCAGTGTCGTGAACCCTAGCTAGAGCGTCATAATTGTTAGAGTTATTGGGCGTTACATTAGTGTATGAGCCGTTGTTTACACTTTTGAAAAAGGTGTACATAGCCCTGTAATCAGTACCCGCATTGTCGGTGTTGATTACGGCTGTCAGCAGAATGTAGGAGTTAGCGAACTTAGGTGTGATTGTAAGTTCGCTTTCTGTACCGCCGCTAACCCAACTGTTTGAGCTTGCTTGGATTTGACTGCCAGACACATTACCAGAATAGACATCAGACGATGTGCGGTGAACAACTTGAATGACACTACCTGTCGGCAACGTCAGGTTAGGCGCACTAATCTTGCTCTGGAGATTAGGCGCAATGTTATCTACATATATAGTTGTCATTGTGCAATCTCCATTACTGTTACAAAGGCTTGGCCTGTATTGTCATTTACCCTAGCGTTTCCAGTTCCAGCCCCTCTATTAAACCAATGAGAAAAGTAAAGAGTGTCCGTAGTAGAATAAGCGTCATACCAAGTTACTGTATTACCTCTCGTAATTATGTAACCGCTGTTATCGTTTCTATAAGACTCATCGTGGCTAAATGATTCAACAGGGTTGTTAGTCACAAAATTATCCGTGCTAACATACGCCTTTACTCCCATTCGGGTGTTACCTTGTACCGCCGCACCATAAGTAAATGTGATAAGCATTTTACTGTTAGCTTGTTTTGGGGTAATCGTGACTCGATAGTCAGGAGTTATTTCTGAGTAAGAAGCAGAAGTTGCAGCACTACCACCAGTTCTCACATATGTGCTTCTAACAACCTGTAACACACCATTAGTAGGGGTCAGTAAGTCTCCACCACTAGCATCCAGCGTTACCCCCGAAGGAATAATCACCTTATTAGCATTAGCACCTGTAGTAGGCGCGCTTATTTCATTAACAATTATTTTACTAGCCATACTACACCACCGTCAAAGTTCCGTTTACTGTTAGCGTTGCGTTAAACGTAAGTGGTCCTGCAGCAAGCGCATTTGTGTTAGCAGGGATAGTTGTAGCCGTATCAAGAGAAGCTTCGTGTACACGGAAAATATCGCCTTGCCCGTTAGTAACATCCCCGGTGTTACCATTTTCGCCTGTAAAATAACCAGCACCTAACTGGCCTGATATTCCTTCGGCAGGTATTTTGCTAAGTGCCATGTTGTTCTCCTTATCCTAGATACTTGATTGTCATATTATTATGGACATTATTATTACCATAGATATCGCCATTAGCAAGGTAATATAGATGCACGTCAAGTATATCATTTACTGCACACTGAACAATAGTGCTAGCAGACACGGTATGTTCTTCTGCACCATTACTATACTGCCAAACTAAAGACCTGTCTGATGAAGTTGAAGACCAACCAACACTTTGTGGAATTGCGTTTTTACGAATATTTGTCCTATGTCCACTTGTACAACCACGAAGAAGATAATTAAAAGAAACTTCATAATATCCTGCTCTTGGACATGTATATCTAGAAGTAGATGTATCATGTGCGTTAGCAGTATCAATAGTTATATTATTATAAGGAATAATTCCTGCTGTTGTTAATGTTGTATTTGAATAAGCAGAAAGAATAATTGGTGTTGTAATAATAGGTGGACTAGGTAATGTTGCTGTTCCATCACTTGCTAGCGTAATTGAATTAGTTCCAGAAGAATTCTGGATGCTATCTACTTTAAGTACTCCTGTCATCCTATCCTCCTTATCCTAACAAACAACCACTAAAATTACAATGTCCCATATAAAACAAAACATCGCCTACACTGAGCCTTAACCTAACACCAAATGTATCGTTAGCATCTAACCCAATAATACATTGTAAACTAGAAGAAGAATTAGCAGGGGTTCTAGCTTCATCAATATCGCCGCCTACATTAAACTGACTTCCGTTACGTTCCCAAGTTGTGCGGCTTATATTACTAGAACTTCCAGCAAGAAATGTATTGTGAACAAATAAATATAATCCTGTTACTGGTGCTGTAAACAAATATGTTGAAGTTGAGAATGCATTGCCAACATTTTGATAGGTTGCATTAAAAGGTAACAAACTTCCAGCAGTTACAGTTGTATCTCCGTTAGTTGATCCTGCATAAAAATGTACTTTTTGTGAATTTAATACACGACCACTACTATCAATAGTTAATCCAGCAGTACCATTAGTATGCTGGAGAGTTTCAACGCCTAGTATACTTGCCATTTGAAATCTCCTATCCTGCTATTTCTGTAAGTGTAATTGTTGAAATATAGTTTCCGCCAACATTATTGTTTTGGTCATTCTCAGCCCTATTAATAAAAATACTTCGAGAGTTATCGTTATTAACAAAAAATGTATAGCTAACTTGTGATGTTGATGCAGGGCTGTCTAAAAAATTAAATGTACCAACTTGACCCTGATTGCCATCACCAGTAAAACCTAAAGGAATTGTAGCATTTTGTCGGCTACCTCTTGCATCTCCTAAACTTGCAGAAACAAGTGCGCCATTTCTTTTAAAGTACAATTTATATGTTGTTGCTGTACAAGAATAGCTTACGTTTGCTGTAATTAAAATTTTACTTGATGTAGAAAGGGGAGTAATGTTTGCTGCTAAACCACTTATTTCTTTTTCTACTGTGTTTGATGTAAGTATTTGTGTGTCAGTTTTAGTTACTTGAACAACTTGAACTACATGACCTGGGATATATACACCATTACCTATGGTTTTTTCATTAATTGTGTCAACATTTAAACTAGACAATGGTCAATGCTCCGTTAATAGTTAGGGTTGCATTTAAAGAAAGTGGACCATTGGCAGATGCGTTAGTATTAGCCGCAATAGTTACATTAGTATCTAGTTGCGCTTCATGAACTCTAAAAATATCTCCAAGTCCATTTGTTGTATCACCTGTTGTTCCATTCTCGCCTAAAAAATATCCTGCGCCTAGCTGTACACCTGAAGCTATTTTAGCCTGGGTAACACTACCATTAGCTAATTTAGCTGTAGTAATGCTTCCATCATCAGGCGTCGTAGTACCTTGAGCAAAGCCATCATATATTACATAAAAGTCATCTGTTGAAGCCACGTTACCTGTCATAGTAAGAGTAGTGCCTGTCGCAGTGTATGCCACGGCAGGCTCTTGTCTTACATTATTAACAAAGACTTCAATATCTTTTGCGTCACTTACAGAGTGTGTTAGCGTGTAAGGCCCAGTTGTACCATTACCAGTTAAGGTTTGTTTTCTTTTAGAGACGTATAGCTCTAATGGTTCGTTACCAACGTATCCCATTTAAACCTCCTACTGACTAATGTCATCAACGGCAGATACCCACGCATCTAGACTTGTTGCTAGGCTCGACTTAATCCAAAGTCTGTCGCCGCTTTTAACTACGATTTTAGCTCCACCATCCAATACCTGTAAAGCTGAACCTGAAGGAATTGGAATTTCTTTTGCAAGGTAAATGTCGTTAGTGCCGTCATTAATATAAACATCTACCAAAGCTTGGTTAGGATCTTTGTTTGTGATATGAATACCTACAATAGTATCAAAGCTATCAAACGCTGCCGCATTAGGAATACTAGCCGCAGTCGTGCCGATATTATGTAAAGTATATCGCCTAAAATTCTGTGCCATGTTATTCTCCTATAGTGCGATTGCCATAGCGATAGCAAAACCATTTGTAGCACCTTCTTGAGTAGGCGTCCAAACCTGAGTACCAGTGTCGTAAACCTTTAGCTTGCCGTTAGTGCTATCATAATATAATGCGCCGTTGATAAGTGCATTTCCGTCGTTGTCTAGAGTAGGATCAGAAGACTTTGCGCCAAGATAAGTATCATCGAAGCTATCAAACTGAGAAGCCGCCTGTTCTGCCCAATATTTTGCAGAGTAATTTGTGCCGTCAACTGTTGTGTTAGTTGCATAGCTACTTCCACCACCTATCGCCCACTGTTTTGCAGAGCCATCTGTCTGGCCCGCCTGGCTTCCTACAGCCCACTCTTTAGATGAGTAACCAGTACCATCAACAGTGCCTGTAGTTTTAACTGCCCATTCCTGAGAGGCCCCAGATCCTGCAGTGTTGGTTACCCCAGTACCACCAATAGCCCAAGCTTTAGAAGAGTATCCTTCTCCTGTTACAGCTTCGCCATTAATCTTTTGGGCCCACGCTTCTGCTTCATCTTCAGATCCTTGGGCGTCTGTAGCAGAGTTTGCCGCATTAGTCTCGCTAGTTGCAGCATTTGTTTCCGATGTAGACGCGTTGCTTTCTGACGTAGCAGCATTCGTAGCAGAGGTGGCTGCGGCAGTAGCTGAATTAGCTGCGGCAGTTGCTGAGCTAGACGCGGCTGTGGCACTTGTCGATGCGTTTGTCTCAGAAGTAGAGGCATTAGTCGCAGACGTAGCAGCGTTAGACTCGCTTGTTGCTGCGTTACTTGCGCTAGTCGCTGCATTCGTAGCTGAAGTCGCTGCTGCTGTAGCTTGCGTTGTCGCTGTCGTAGCAGAGGTAGCTGCGTTAGTGGCACTCGTTGCCGCATTAGTCTCGCTAGTGGCTGCGTTCGTCTCACTTGTCGCGGCGTTGGTAGCGCTAGTAGCCGCTGCCGTGGCGCTATTAGCTGCAGCAGTAGCTTGTGAAGAAGCCGTAGCTGCGTCTGCCGTAATAGAGTTAGCATAGTGCTTTGCAGAATACTCTGTACCATCAACTGTTCCGCCAGTTTTAGTAGCCCACTCTTTCGCCGCTCCAGCTGCAATGCTATTGGTTACACCTGTACCGCCTATAGCCCAAGCTTTAGAGCTGTAATCAGTACTTTCAACAATGCCGTTAGTCTTTACTGCCCAGTCCTGAGCGTCATCAGCGGAATCATCTGCGTTAGTCGCAGAAGTTGCGGCAGCAGTAGCTGATCCTGACGCCGCAGACGCGCTACCAGAAGCTGCAGTTGCGCTATTAGCCGCGTTAGCGGCGCTAGTAGCTGCGTTAGCCTCGCTTAAAGCCGCATCATTCGCGGACTGTTGAGCAGCGGCAAGGTCAGCAGCAATGGCCGGTGTAATGCTTTGATAGTTAGCTTCTTCAGCTCCAAAGAAGGAGCCTGCTTGAGCCTTTGTTGTGGCGCCTGAAGCAGCAACGCTATGTTCTGCATCGTTCAAGTTAGTTACAGTAGAGGGTTGAGCTGGTGTAGCCATTAGATTAGTCCTCCTGCGCTGTAGTTAACTTGTACATTACCACCTTTAGCATTACGCTTCTTATCTTCGTCGTTAAGTTCAGTAATCTCGTTCATGAACATTGCTGCGTACTTTTGAACTTGATCGTCTTCTTGTAAATATGAAAATACTTCCGCCAAAGCACCCATCAACAACACACGCTCGTTTTCGTCGCGTAGCCAGTGAGATACTTCGTTACCTACAAAGTAAACTGTTTGCGCTGTACCAACTGCTTGCGCAGCGGCTAAGGTATCATATGCAGTTGTTACACCACCGAGAGTAACCAAGTAAAGCGGCTGAGATCCGGTAGTACCTTGTGTAGATTGAGTAAGTAGACCTGCTGTATAGTTAGCAGCTGTTACGTTGTACGTGGCATCCAAAGCAGGAAGACGTTTATAGTAAAACAGTTCAACTGCGACTGGGCTACCTACAGAGCCCTCTTGTTGAAAGCCTGGTGAAAGTAGAATAGTAGTCCCTTGACGAGACCAATGAGGCCCTGAAACCTCTGCTTGATAATCGTTATAAGTACGAATATCTAGCTTTTCATTAAAAATCCGTGTAGTATTACCTGATGCATCAACTTCTCTAATTTGAATAAACTCAATCAAATCGGCAGGAACTTTAAGCTCTGTACGACTGTCGTTATATGTAGATGAAGAAGTCGTTGCGGCTGTTAAGGCAGCGGAGTCGTAGGTAACTGTCGCTTCAAGTGGTACAATTCTCAGGTAACGATAAGATTTATCTGCCGCATAACGCAAACAGTCTTTAATAATATCATCACTAAGAACTTGTACATCACGGTTCGACCAATCACGGACTAATGAAATCAGATCAGCATGAGTTCTTGCCATAAGAACCTCCTAATTAAGTATTGATGAGAAGCTCCGGATACTCAGTCATTAGGATATAGCGTAGCCTTTTCATGTTATTTGGATCTTTCATAAACACTGGATCATGAAGATCTAGCTTATGATCTTGCAGCATTTTAAGAGCTACAATATCAGGAATAGTAGCAAGCTTTCTATAACCATCTTTACGATGACCATAGTACTCTTGCTTTTCACGCTCTTCTTTGGCGTGTTCGACATACTGAGTAATATCTTGCTCAGCTTGCCACTGTTCCGTTTTAACATCAAATCCGGCCTTAATGCCTTCCTTTCCTACAGTAGCACTGTGGAACTTCATTTCTGTTTCTTTAGCCATGTCCTCATAACTCCTTTACGGCGCGTCTGTATATGATACAAAGCGGCCTGATTTGCCAATATAGCCAAGACGTGCGCCAGTAGAGCCAACAGCCGTAGGTGCGGCAGTAGTTCCTACAGACGGTGTGCCAACTGACAAGTGAGTAATCTTATATCCACCATTAGCGTCGTCAGCTGTACGCCATACACATGTTTCTGCGGGGTAAACGTTCCCGTTGTCTAGTTTAATTACTAGCATTGTTACCTCCAATTAATTTTATTACTTTGATTAAGGCTTGTTACGAGCTGATCCACAGCCGGCGACCTTACCGCCTTTATTATAATAGCCTGCTACGTTACCGCCTGAAGCCTTATAAGTGGCGTCATCGCCTTTGTTGTTTTTCATTTTCTCGGCTTCGCGCATAATCTTATCTTTATATACTTTTTCTCTAATTGCAATTGGCATTATGTTCTCCTGAAAAAATAAGGAGAGCCATAAAGACTCTCCTTAAAATTAAGCCTAGTTAAGACCGTAGATAGCACCACAACCAGATGGATTGCGTACTTCCAGAGTTGACTCTTCAACCATCATGCCGACAGTCGAATCACCCTTCTGGCCTACATCTACTTCCTGCAGCGGACGCAGAGTAGCAATGTTGAACCACATCGGATCATAAATCAGAGCCGAGAAGTTAGATACATCAGTAGTCGCAGCAAGGTTAGCAGGAGTACCAGCAGAGTTCTGGAACTGAACATTATTGGTCAGACCCATGATATAGTTAGGAACTACCATCAGATCGCCAAAGTCAGACATGTACACGTCTACTGACTGACGAAGCTTACCGTCGCCGTCGATATTACGACGTACGCCAGTATCGCCAACCATCAGGTCAGAGAAGTCACGACGCAGCTTTGGAGATACCATGATCTGAGTGGCTTTACCACCTTCTTCATAGATCTTTTGCATTACGCCATCAATGTCAGTCAGGGCCAGAGAGCCCTTAGTAGGAGCGGCAGTAGTAGTCAGCGAAGAGCGGATCTTACCTGTGCCGTCGCCAGTAGTAGCAGGAGCTGCCCACTGACCTACGTAGTTAACAGTTGCACCATCGTTGATGAATGCCTGGAAGCCACCAGCGGAACGGGCAGTATTACCCTGTACACCTACCGCAGCAGATGTATTGAATGAGTGGATCATATCATGCTCGATATCACGACGCATTTCTGTACCACGCTTCTTCAGCTGATATGCATACTCATCAGCAACGCCAGCCTGATCTACAGCGCGACGAGTGCCTGACACGGCAATAGTCTTACCATTGATCTGGGTGTAGTTACCAAGACGAGTACGGTTAGGACCGCTTACAGCGAACTTAGCGCCGAGAGCAGGAGTAGCGCCAGTACCACCTGAACCAGTTGCATCTGGCTCGATGTAGTCAGTACCTTCCGCGATACGCGAAGAGCCTGGAGCTTCAAGCTTGTCGGTCTGCCATTCGTGGTAGATCGCAGTAGCTTTAGTTTTGCCGATAGACGACATGAACGGAGTTTCATCACGAGTAATCATCGTGATAAAGTCGGCAAGTGCCTCACGTTGTGAAACATCTTTACCAGAGGCGCGAGCTGGACCCTGAGGTCCACCAACGCCCCGCACACCAAGAGTGCTAGCCATGATTAAGTACCTCCTTAAGGTATTTAAAGTTGATTTAAGGAGCGTTCAGCAAGAGTCTTTAGGTATGCCATTTGGTCTTCACTAGAGGAATCTGGTCGCATAGCGCGATCACGTACAGTTTCAGCCTGTGCGGCTTGACGCTGCTTAGTGGTCTTGGCTTTCCGTACCGGCGCTTTCTTTACCGCTACAGCCTTACGCTTTGCTGCTCCTTTCTGAACACCTGTTTTAAGACGACGATAGTCATCTACAAACTTTACAATTTGTGGATCTGCAATAGCGTCCAAAACATCGGGATGAATGCCTTCATCAAGCGCAAACTGACGTATAGACAATGCAGTCTCTTCATTAAAGTCAGGAATAAGGGTTGGAATGACTTCATTAAATTCAGCCACCTGTTCAGCCCACATCTTTTCTTCCTGCTCTTGAGTCTGCTTTTCTACAGCTTCAGTCAGTTGTTCACGTTGATTACGTGCGTCCCAATATTTTTTCTGGACTTGCTCTCGCTCGTCTTTAAGGTTATTCATTTCGAAGGAGTCACCTTCCTCTCGAGCCTTTTCAATTTTAGCCTCAATATCGTGATATTGCTTGGCAAAATCTTGCTCATTGGAATACAAAACAGCAACAGAAGCTTTAGACATAGTAGACAGTTCTTCTACTTTTTGAGTGTATTCGTCTTCAAGCTCTTTTCTTGCTTCTCCAAGTTCGCGACCCTTTTTTGAAAGACTTTGTTCGGTAGAGTAACCTTTAATAAGATCACTAAAAGAAACTTCGGTATCTTCGCCGTCGATTTTGACGGCAACCTTTGCTTCCAAGTCGAGATCATCCATAGAATAAGTTTCTGGTTCGTCGGTAGCGGACTCTTCGTCGGCATCTTCACCTTCTTTTTCTTCTACTTCAGCCTCATCTTCTTCTTCAACTTCTTCGTTAACGGCTTCCTCAGACTCTGGGTCCTGTTCTGATTCTTCCGGATCGATCTCGGGCACTGCTTGCTCTTCGGGTAGAGATCCTCCCACAAATTGACTTTGTGCGATGACGTCAGCCAGCAAATCTTGCTCAGTTCGACCTTGGGGTACCTCTGCTACAGAGTCATCCAATTGGGTAGAGTCCATAACTGCTTCGGTATTACTTTCCATCAGCTACCTCCTTTTTAGCAGGCTGCTTTTGTGAATTCATTTTTGCCTGGTATCTTTCACGCAGGCTATGTAAATTAACTAGTGTTTCTGAATTAAGCCTCGCCTTACCGGCGCTTCGGCTTGAATCATACTCCATAACGTTGATCATTTCATCAAAGTTTTCTAAAAGCTTTTGATAATCAATCTGTCTCATCGTTGTCCTCCAATAGGTGTGGAATATTCTTACCATACATTTCAAAGTTAATCATCTTTTCTTTTACACTACCCATCGCCATAGCGGCTGAGTAAAGAAACTCTCTTGACTTTGTTTCATGTGGTTCGGTCTTCAACCATTCTATAAAATAATCCACTAATACTTCGCCATACACTTCATCAAAGAACTCATCCCGTTCCTTAGCCGCGAAGTGGCCCTTTACGTGAGCCCTTCGCGCCAGTTCTTCAGGATGAATCTTATGATTACCGTACGACTTCTTGTTTCCCAGCCTCTTCTCGGCTGTCTCGCGGTACTTGTCCATTAGATCCTCTCATTAGTTGATCTGCCACCATCACGATCTCTTCGAAAGATGGATGTGGCGGTAGTTCGGCTCCTTCTTTAACAGCCTTTACACTAAGCTCAGCCCACTCTTGGAAGTGTCTATCAATAGCTACAGCCAACTGTCTTGCGTTATCTGTTTGCGTATTCATAGCCTGAGAAGCTGTGTAATCGACGTTAGCTTTTGCAAGCGCTACGTCTGTCATAGCTTTCTGGTTTTCTACTTCCATCTTTTGCTGCGCCATAGCAGTTTGTTTCTGTATGGCTTGAGCAGCCTTTTGCTTGAACTCATCTGTAGTATAATCTTCTAAGAAGTCATTACTATCTAGGTTCATAGCTTCTAGTAGCTTAGTTGCTAGTACTGCAGGCGCTTCAGGCTTTATAACCATACCTGCGCCTTGTTGATTGAGAGCTGGCAGAACTTCTGCACCAACTTTCGACAACTTTTGTATCATTGTCGAGTTTGAGTTTTCACCAATGTCAAGGAAAATTTCGACGTCCATCTTTGATGGAAGTGCGTTCATGTCTACTTCTCCATACACTCCGTCAAGATTATATTTAATCTTGCCTTTCATATGCTTGTGCATGGTTTCATAGACGCCAGCAATTAACCGCTTAAATCCAGTTTCAGCAAATCGCCGCGCAATATGTTGAATGCGCTTCTGGGCTGCTGATTGAACTGCGGAAAGCTTTTGTTCAGAGTTACCTGATACATACAATGCGTCGTTAAGACCTTGTGCGGCCTTTGACATTCCTGTTGCCTGTTCCTTAATAAGCTGCAAATGTGTAAGCAGTGGAACAGTACCTGTAGAGATGGTCTCTGGAGCAAGTGCTTGTACTGCACCGTTAGGACTACCGTTAGTAGGAATAATCTGCTTAGGCTTCATATTCTGAAGAGCAGAAAAATCTACTACGTTTGGATCGGCCAGCTTCGGAGAGTAATTTGTTAGGTAAGTATTTTCTACAAACCCACGCAAAATAGCTGTAGAAGCTAGAGTAGATGAACGAGCAAAGTCTGCCATAGACAGGCCGTAGTACTCGTGTGGAATATCAATAGGTACAATGGAAGAAAGCGGAATACTTTCTGCGTCTTCTTCATATAGAATATGAGTACCAATAATAATAAACCGCTTGAGTTCGGCAATGCCGTCTCCATCACGATCAACGCGAATCCAACACTCAGTAACAGTTACCTCACGATTTGCCTCAAGAGGTAGCAATTGCTGTTGTGTAGATCCTTGGTAATATTCTTGGCCAGTGACCTGTTTTCTGGCTGAGACATCTTGAGAATACTTTGAAGCGCCAAGCCAGCTTTGGTTGTCGCCTAGTTCGTCCCAATTGTCTACTGTATCAGATGCTTCTGGCCAATACTTCCTGATTTCGGACCGAGTCATATCGGTCTGGATACCTACAAACTGCGCATCCTCAATGCATGTGGCATCTCTCGAAATTCTGAAGTTTTCCGGTGGAATAAGCTCAAGCTTTACTCGAGACTTATTAATAGTCTTACGAACTCGTACGTTTAAGTACATAAGTTCTACTTCGTCTTCTCCAGTAGCCTCATCTCTGGTAGCGACGTTATCAAACTCTAGATCGCCTACAACTTCAATGCTGTCGTCAGATAGCAATTCGTCAAGCTTTGCTTGGCTGATCTGTTCGTATTCTTCAAATACATATTCATAATCTTCTACGTAATCCCAACGAATTACGGAATTTTTCCAAAGCAATGAAGACTTCATCCACTGCTGCAGCATTTCCCAACCATTGTTTTTCTTGAAGATACAATAGTTAGTTACAGCTGCTGCGTCTTTAGCAGCCTTAAATCCTCCAGGCGTTTCGTCGTAAGGTACAAACCTAGCGATCCGCTGGTTGCTGAGGAATAGATCACACAAGATAGCAGTATAAGCTTCAACAACCTCAGTCGTTGAGGTATCCACGATTGTTGAAACACCTTGTGGCATAAGATGTGAGTCTGCTACACCTGCATATTCATATGTAGCTTTCAGACGCTCTTTAGCCAAATCAGAAGAGTTTAACCAATCACCCGTAGAATTTTGTATTCCACTCTCAATTAGATTAATAAGCTGCTCATCACTGACAGCTTCTTTATAGCCGTGAGAGGACATTAGTATTTTCCTCCTGTGCTTGAGTAAATGGGCTTGGTTTTCTTAAGCTCTTCCGCAGTATATTTACCAGGCTTGGTAAGTACCTTAGCTTCTGGCTTTTTCTTTACTGGTTGCTTAACTTGAATAAATCGTGACATATACCGCTCCTGGGTTATGATTTATCTTATGTGCTTTTTCTTGCTTGTGCTGCCAAATCTTTATCTGCTTTGCCCCACACTGTAGGCTTTTTATTAATAAACGCGTTTACACGTGCGTGAGCCCACTGCTGCGGTGATTTGACGCTAGCTCTGTGGCTAGATCTATATGCGGCCATGCCGCGATTGAAAACTTTTCTAAGTACGCTAAGAGGAATACCAGACTTCTTAGCCTTTCCTGATAGCGAGTTATCTACACCTGATTTTTTCTTTTCGTCTGCCATTACCACTTCACCTTATTGGCCCAATACGCTGCGGACAGCGGACCTCTTGCAATATTTTTACGATGACGAGCCTTAAAAGATCTACGTCTTGCCTTATCCTTCGCTGATTTCGGATTTTTACCGGCGCCACTTACGCCTTTTTGCCCAAACCGAATAAGCTTTGGATTGCCTGTCTTAGGGTTTCTAACTGCAACAGCATGCGAAGAGCTAGAATGGTTAGGCGTTCTTTTAGGTTTATTCAAACCGCTAAAGGTTTCTCCACCTACTTCAATTGTCATTTACTCCTCCACAAAGTCTATAATATAATAGTGATCGCCGTTCTTTTCAAGAGTAACGGTTTCCTTTTTACAACTATACCTTTCGCTGCTGCCAATATTTCTGGCGATTTTTCTTTTTACTGATAAGCACTCTGACAACGTAAAGTGAGGAGTCCATTCTATATGCTCACTACCTAAGGTGAGAAACAAAACAAAAAGCGTTTCTTTCATTAATGATCTCCATTACGAAGTTTTTCTATATGAGTCTCTAAGGTTGAAATACGCTTTTCATAAAACTCTAATGTCAGCTTTTGCTGTTGATCGTATGGAGCGCGACCTTCTTCTATTTCTTTTGCTAAGGCTTCTAGCTCACCTGCAATGTGTTCTATCAGCATGAATTGCTCACTGTCTGCAGGAAGCGAACCCATTTCACCTCTAGGCCACTTAATACGAAACTCAGTGTTTTGTTCTAGATCTGACTTCATCATAGTAATACTTGTTTCTATTTGATTAAGTCTTTCTATAATACCGAAATAAGCCCAAGTAGCTATACTAGCTGCGGCAATCATACTTATAATATTTCTTAAAGGTAATGCAACTTCTGTGTTATCATTTATTTTTGGCATGCTCACTCCCCATCCATATAGCAAAGGCGCCTGTCATAGCTCCCATAACTACGGATACGAAACCAGCTTGAACCGCTGTCGGATCTTCTAAAGCCATAAACCATTCTGCACATCGCCAACTCATGACACTAAACATTATAGTCATAAGTCTTGGTAAAACCTTGTGTTTTAACAGTAAATCAGTCATAGTTGGCGGATTCTCCCCTGCTTCCGCCGGAGCAGTGAGGACAACGGGACTAGTTTAGGGTTGCAGGATTAAACCCACCCCCTAATTCTTTTAGTGCCAGTTCTAGTTCTTCATCTGTTAGGTCAGAAGTCTTAGTAACTTGTGTAATATCCTGGCGCTGAAGCTTAGGTGCTTCAAACTCTGCCAGTACTGTAGCAAGACGCGTCGCCTCATCCATGTCTTCTACACTAATTGCTTTCATCATTGCAACGCGAAGTACGTCAAGCGCTGATGGCGCATCTTCTTTCACGTCGTCTTTTAATTCTTGCCAATCTTTCATTGACATCTTTAGCGCTTCACGAGCTTCTTTGTTCGCCTTTCGCGCTATAACCGAATTCTTTTGGCCCTCGCGCGCACCTTCCCGAGTGAAGGGTTTTAAGTTCTTCAAAGAATTCGGATGCATTTTTCCGTTTCTACTCATATGAACTCCTTAATACGCATGAGAATCTCTTATAGGAGACACTACAACCATGCTGTATTATCCTGCTGATGTACCTGAAACTTTTCACTCCATGCTACCTTTGTAGTAACAATCTTATCGTAATGAGTACGTAATACCTCTAATGCTATAGCAAGAGACATAACAGTATCATCATGACAACCCGGAGCTGCCTCAGTTTTACCAGTATCTGTAGCCGTATAGTCTTTCAACTCTTGAATTACGTACGCAGCTGGTACATATACATCATCATTTTCAATTGCGTTCTTTAGATTACCTATAATCGTGCTCTTTGTAGCCACTGTAGTCCTAAAACCTAGTCTTTCACCTTCTTCTCTACTAATCGATGAAATCTTGGTCTGCCTATACAGGTTTACATAGCTCATATCGTCTAGTTTCTGCAGAGTTGCAATACCCATCGAGTTACTTTCAACTGCAAGCAAAGCATTATTGTAATATCTGCCTAGATAAAACAACAAATCTCCGAATTTACTAGGATCTATGCGATTATTCCTATAAACTGCTACAACACGCCTATTTCTATCTATAACTACGGCTGCCGAATAGTCTTGGCCTACCCCAAGCGCCACATCGGCTCCAATAATGTACGGCTCTCCTGTTTTTGGGTAGTCATAAACCTCTAAGTCTCCTTCTGAGGTATCCTCCCAAAACTTCGAGTCTAGATCGAGCGTCATCTTCTTCTTATATGATACAGATTCCATGTCATTCAACTTCTTCATGTCGAAGACGCTTGAACCAGATACAAGGAACGCCTCTTCCCACCTCGACGGATATTCTTGCGCAAACTTCCTTTCACCTGACTCCGCGATTTTAAGCCTGCGCCAGTATAGCTGGTCATAGTCAATCCCAAATTCTTGTATAAGCGCTTCCTCTTCAGAGTTGGGCTCAAAATTGTCCGGTGCTTCTCTCCTATATTCGGCAGTTGAAAACCAGGGCAAAAAGATCGGCATATACTCTGTATCGCCCCTGTCGTAACCTTGTACGGCAGCACGCCACAATCTATAAAACTCACCCTGCGCGCCATTAGCCGTACTCTCAAGTATAACTTCCGTTCCATCAGCTTGGGAAATACCCTGGAACAATCCCGCAAGGATCTTCTCATCAAATGTCCAGAATGCCACCTCTGATAGGTGAGCAATTGATGGAGTAGTACCTCTACCGGCTTCTGGCGAACCAGCTGTGTATAACCGATAACCTGCTTGATTGTGCTCAAACTTAATCTCCTTAGCATTTGACGCTACAAGCTGTGGCCTAAACTCCTCGTCCATGTAGTCTATAAGATTCTTACTCATAGTAAACAAGGCATCGGACGTAGCTGAGTCATGAGCCATTACTACTGACCTCGCGTTCGGGGTAAAGTAGCTTTTCCATGCAGTTCGCGCAGTACAATATGTAGATATACCTTGCTGACGTGCCTTCAATATTAAAGCTCGTACCTTGCCATCACGCTCAAGCTGGCCTTCTAGCGCATCATTCACCTTCTTCTGAGCATCGTTAAATACGAAGGGCACAAAACCTTTCTTAGCATCTTTAGTAATAATCTTGACCTGCTCAGTAGCAAACTTCTCGAAGTTATGCTCGTACTCGACCAAAAGCTTACGTCTTCGTGCCTCTTTTAACAACGCCAACTTACGTCTGTTGTCCATCTTTTGTCCTCGGCTTTCTTTTATAACTACCTTTACCCTTCTTGGGTGGTACAACTGTAGGCCTACGACGATTAGTCAACAACATACGTGCGATTGGATTAACTCTCCTAATCATGTTATTGTCCTCGTGTTAGAAACCTCTAATAGGAGACACTTTATTAGACCCCGGAACCAGGCCTGGAATCCTGGCCTATACCTATACCTATAATCAATGAGTTAGACCCGAAAATTTTGTCTCTCTATCTATACATCACATATATTCTTATACCCCCTATTTCTATATACGGGCTTTTGGCGCCACATGCGTGTCGCTGCAGGTAGATATCAACCCCAATGCCTGTTAGTATGGCCTTTGGATGATTTCTGTACAGGCTTATGAGCCATCCGTGCCACCGGCATAATGGTTCTGTCGTGTCCCCTATTAGAGAAGGCGGGCTGGGCCTGTAGCGTTATCTATATCTCTTATTGTAGCAGTAGTCGAAAGGAGTTCTATACTATGACTTATGCTCAAGCTATTTCCTTCGTTATGAATCGGTTCAATATCTCGTATGCAGCTGCTCAGTTGTATGTCGAGCAAGTACTTGGTCGTAGTTATGACCTTGACTAGTGCTATTGTCCTATTCCTCGTGTCCGTGCCTGTAGTTGTGGCTCTTGCTATGGCTGTGTGTGCGTACTATGACATGTTCAAAGCTGGTATGCGCTGATGCCTATATCGTTTTGGATTGTGTTTGCTTTTGTGGTGTTCGGTCTTATCGTTCTGCAAGAGCGCAAATAGTTAGTGGCGCCGCAGGTGCGACGCTGCTTATGCAACATGTTCTTAATTTTCATGCTCTGCTAAATTTACGACCTGGCTATGTCGCTAAACTGGCCTTAATTTGTCTCAAACTTGTCTAAAGGATGTCTAAATCATGTCTACATACCCACGTTCAATCATTGTTGAAGATCTCTCTGCAAAGTGGTGCAAAATTGGCGGCGACGATGCCCCAGTCAATGCATTTGGCGCTAAGCAGTGGGAGATGCAGATTCAAACCACCGATGCGGCCAAAGCTGACGAACTTCGTGGCTACGGTCTCAATGTCAAAGAAGGCAAAGGCGACGATGCTGGTGTCTTCTCTGTCAATGTCAAGCGCAAAGGCATCAAAGCTGACGGCTCTGTCAATACGCCAGTCAAGTGTGTTGATGCTAATCTTCAGCCTGTCGACGGTGGCAAACTTGGCAATGGTTCCAAGGTCAATGTAAACCTGTGGCAGTACGAGTACGAAGCGCCTGGCCGTAAAGGTGTGGCTACTTCATTGACAGCTGTTCAAGTTGTCGAGCTCGTCGAATACACTCCGACTGTTGGCTTCAAGGCAATCCAAACTGCCGAGCCTTCAGCCGAACAAATGCCGTTCTAACGCGGTCGACCTGCACATGTCGTTAAACTGTGCCCTTATTTCTGTATATGGCGGATCGCAACCATGTTGGTGCCATGACAGCAGAGTCGGCCTCGTGTCGAAGCGATCGTACAACTGAAAGGAGAGTCGACTTCGGTCGGCGGCTTGCGTCGGCGTCTGACTTCGGTCGGGCGTCGGCGTAGGTTTTTTCTCAGCACCGTCTTGTTATTGAAAGGTCATATTCTATGTATACAGCTATCTTCATCTTGTTTCTCGTTGCTTGCACAATCTATGGCGCGCGTCATTACTAAAAAGTAACACCGACAAGCGCATGGCTCGTTTTTAGCTGGCTCCGTAACAACACCGAAGGGCGCACCAATCTATTCTAGGAGGATACCGATGATACCATTTGTTTTTGCTTTTGCTGCGTTGTTTGCTGTTGACAATGCAGAGTTTATAGCTACTAAGAACCAACAGCTGGCTGAAGGCTATGAGTGGCAAAAGATCGATTGCCGTACACCGAACGAAGAGTTGCCGAACATTAAGATAACAACACCGATCGGGAACGAATACGTTTGTTGGAAGCTCATGAAATAGGCGACGCAGGGGCGTCGCTACAAACAGATTAATTGAAAGGAAGTTCAATGGATAATGTTGTACGTATGGCTATGCAGCCAGTAACTGATAAGATTGACATCATTCGTGAGGCTGCTGAGCAGTCTGGAAACACGACTCGTGCTGAAGCCTTTCGTGAGTCAATTAACATGATTCGTGATGGCATCGTAACTTACGAAGAAAAGTACGTAGAAAACCTTCAAGATAGCATTCGTGAAGCGTACCAAGATAGCTTCTCATTGTGGCTTGTAATTGATGAGATCAAATCATACATCGCAGAAAAGATGGATGAAGCTAAGTCAGACGCAATAGACTCTGTTATGTACGACCTTGAATGTAAGGGTGATTGGACAGAAGAGATGTTCGATAACTATCGTCATGTCATTGAAGACACAATTGATGAGTTGCTTCGTGAAGAAACAATGGATGAAGGATTTGACTATTGAACTATGAAAAGATAGGAGCGATCGTAGTATTGGTGGCAACAGCTGCCTTTACTACGGCGTACAAGCTCGCGTTATTTTCTGCAGCAATAAAATATCTGTTCGGAGGATAAATGATAAAACCAACATTGAGTGACCTTCTTGAAGATGACGATCAAGACATGGTCAATAATCCTGCTCACTACAATCAAGGCAATATTGAGTGTATTGATGCGATTCAAGCCGTGCTTGGAGAAAACTTTGAGCATTACCTTCATGGTAACGCTTTGAAATACCTTTGGCGATTCAGATACAAAGGTGGAATAGAAGACTTGGAGAAATGCAAATGGTATCTAGAAAAACTAATGAACGAAACGTATTACCCTTAATAATACGCTCTAAAAGATCCATTGCAACATTGCATAATGAAAGATATTTAAAGCCAAGATTTGAAAGAGAGGATAATAATGGCAAACTACAAAAACACAAACATGCGTAAGTCAGACACCGGAACCTATAACCGTACTGATACATACCGTTTTACAATCCAAGATAAATCAGATCCTGAACTAGCAAACTTGAAGCTTAGCGTCCGTGAGTACAACAAACAAGTAAGGAAACATCCATGGTTGGGTGAGCCAAAGCGTGTTATGTTGATGGCTCGTGGTCCACGTCGTAAGGCTGACGGTAGCATGATTCATTTCAATGCTGACCAAAGTCTTCGTCATAAATACGCTACTCACTTCGATGTTTACGTACAGGATGTAGCGTAAGGAGATACGAATGACAATACTCGACTTCCCAATGAATGATAGAATGTACTCTGTTTGGCTTGCCCGTATGTCAGGTAGAATCGTAAATAAATACGAAGTTGACCCGAATAGTGAACAATATCAATATATTATGGAAACTCTTTCATCCGAAATTGAAGATGACGCAGCCGATTGGACTGCTGAGATGATTGATGAAATGGTTGATAGTTGCTTTGAGGAAGTCGAAGTCGTCATCGTTTATAAAAATAAAGGAGGCTCCAATGACAACGAATGAGGAGCCTCCTCGCTATTACGACTGGATTTTATGGAAGATGAGACAAGAGGATAATATGGAACTTACTCAAAAACCTAACCGTCTTGACGCAGAGGGCAGTTACTTTGAGCGTGCTATTGAAGTACTCGAAGAGTGTGCTAGCCTTATGGAACGTAAAGGACAAGACTACCAAGGTGGCTCAGTTCAGGATGATGACTATTATCCTCATGGCTGGCAAAGCTTTGATACCATGCTGACTACTAAAGTGCTACGCTTTCGGTCAGTAATGGAACAACAGAATGACGTGAACTTTGATACGGCTGAAGATTGTTTGAGAGATCTTATCAATTACGCAGCTCGTTGCATCGTTTACTTGGAAAGGAATAAGTAATGTACATCACGATTTTGAAAGTAATTAACACAGCTGCATGGGGAATTCTAATTGGCCTTCTTATGGTTCTAGTAGACTTCTATTTAATTCCCGGAGGAATGTACTAATGATTGCACCAGTAATCTTTACACGTGGTAGAGTGGATAATCAAGTCACTCTATCACAAATGCCGTCAATGTATCAGAACCTGACTACCTTGCTTGTCTATCCCGAGGAATACGATGAGCATAAAGAACGTTATGGTTCTATTTGTAGCGTAAGAGCGTGTCCTGACGAGGTCCGAGGGATCGCTAAACGACGTGAATGGGCTGCAAAGAACATATCTGAAGGCGTAATTCAGTGGCAGCTTGATGATGACCTTACTTTTTGTAAAGCAAAGCGTGACGGTATGGACGGCTCATGGCCTTTCCTTAAGTTTACCGCCATGGAAGATGAGGACTGGAATGAGCTTTTTAAAGACATACATACCGCGTGCGATGTCGGCTTCAAAGTTGGAGGACTCGGTCAGAGAATCTCACCGGCAGGTATTGGTGACTTTCCTGGTAGTGCTAACTCTCGGGTATACACTAATACTTGGTTTGATTTTCGGACCATCAATCCTGACAGCTATGACTGGATAGGTGAAGCATGGAACGATGATGAGTTCTTACCAGAAGATTTTCATATTCAATGTCAGATGGTAAAAGCTGGTATTCCCATCTTGAACTTTAACAAGTGGGGCTCAGCAGGTAATAAAACTCAAGCAGCCGGTGGGTGCGCAACTACACGTACAACAGATAACCATAATCGTGGTATGATTAAGTTTGCTGACGTGTGGTCTGACTGTGCTACACTACGTTGGAAAGATGGCTGGGAAAAAGGTACAAAGAAAGCTGCTTTGACTATCCGTCTTGGCAAACTGTGGCCTCATTCCAAAGACCGTCTTGTTGAGATGGAAGATGAGCTGCGCTCAAAACTTGGTGCTCCAAAGAAAGAGCAAGCAAAGAAACTTCAGAAAGAAGCCAATCGCCGTAGAGAGGAGGCACAAAAGAATGGATGAAGATATCTATATGATGACGAAAGTCGTACACTCAATTGAAGACGCAATCAATAGCATTGAGTCTCTTGATTTTGAAGGGTTTCAAGAACAACTCACTTCGGTTCAAGCTACTCTTGAAGACTTGATTGTTGACGTTGAGCACACAATTCAAAATGCAGAAAGGATTATGAATGACTACGCTTAATGTAGCAGATATTCGTAAAGCTTTTGGTCTTATGTACATGCATAACGTGCAGGACCAACACCCAGAAGGAATGTTGGAGCTCCTTGGTGCGTCGTTCGTAACCACTGAGGAGTCCATCTTTGGCGAACCTAATGTAGACTACATGGTTGCCGAGCGTGACTGGTACGATACACAGAAATGTAACGTTAATCCTTTGAACGAGCTTTATGGTAAAGTGCCAGTAATTTGGAAAGAACATGCAGCAAATACTCGTGGTGAGATTAATTCTAACTACGGTTGGTGCGTGTACTCAAAGGAAAATGGTAGCCAATACGATAACGTCTTGCGTGAACTTAAAACAAATCCGAATAGCCGTCGTGCTACGATGATTTACACTCGACCGTCTATGCATAACGACTATCGTGAAGACGGTAAGAACGATTTCATTTGCACTAACGCAGTTACCTATTACATTCGTAATGGAGTGCTTCAGACCGTGGTTCAAATGCGTTCTAACGACGTTGTCTTTGGCTATATGAATGATTACTACTGGGCTCAAGTTGTGGCATCTCGCCTTGCAATCGATCTTGACATTGAAAGCAACAGCGACATGTTTTGGCAAGCTCAAAGTCTTCATATTTATCCACGACACTTTCATCATGTACAAAAGTGGTGTAAAGAAAACTTGTAATGGAATTAGTAGACTCATGGACGCATTGGTGGTTGCTGCTTATGGTAACCATCAATACGTTCCTAAACCTAATAGTTTTCTTCAAGCACCGCTTTAGAAAGGGAAAGAATGAATAGGTTTATCGTAGACATAGAACCTGACGCGATCGCTCAGCAACTATGCGACAAACATATCGTAAAGATGCCGTTGGAAGAGGCTCAAATGCTTTGTACCGTCTTGCATCTTTACGCTCCCGTCTTTGCTGAAAGGCGAGGACTGTATCGTGCTGTACATAAGAACCATCCATGTACTAAGTGGGCTGGTGAAACAAGATCTAATTACCGTTGGGCTTGGAAACTGTACGACGCTATGCTAAATGAGTACACTTATAGATATAAGAAAATACATGGTGCAAGTAAGCACCGTACTCTGCTAAAACACGCTAACGTCTTGATACCAGAAGGTCCATTGACGCAGCATCCACAATGTTTTAGTGGTCACGATGATTTAAAGACAGACGAGTTCTGGCCTGTAAACGCTTATCGTGGCTTCTACAAACGAGATAAAATAAGATTTGCTACATACAAGAATAGGAGTGAACCACATTGGCTAGTAAATGGGTAAAAGACATTAACGAAATGCATGATAAATTTGGAGTAAGCGATTGGGTAGGCCATAAGATTTTTGATGGAGACGCTCATACGCTAAAACAGTTTCTTGCTTTTCGAATTAATTTTCTAGAGGAAGAGTTGAATGAAACAAGTCAAGCTTTTAGTGAACAAGATCCAGAAGAAGTTATCGACGGTCTTATTGACCTATGTGTTATTGCCATTGGTACGCTTGATATACTGGGAGTTGATGCAGACAAAGCATGGGATCAAGTTCATAAGGCTAATATGGCCAAAGAACCCGGAGTCAAGGCTAGCCGGCCTAATACGTTCGGCTTACCGGACTTGATCAAGCCAGAAGGTTGGGAAGGACCTAACCACGAAGATAATCATGGAGATACATCTTACTTTGTATAGGAGAAAAGCAATGAGTGAGACTACAGATTTTTTAGGACAAGAGTTTGAAGTAGCTACTTGTCCTGACTGTGGACGTGATGTTCAAGTCATGCAAATTGACGACGATACTGACGTCTGTCCGATTTGTAGTAATAAACTTGTTATGGAAGGCGAAGCATAAGCTTCGCTAACCATGAATTAACCGTCTTAAGGACAGAAAGGATTGCACATGCAACTCGTATTTGATATTGAAACCGACGGTCTTCTTGATGAGATGACGGTTTGTCACATGCTTGTATGTCAAGACGCCGTAACTAAAAAGCTGTACAGATTTGCTGATCAGCCAGGGTTTCCAACAATTAAGTCTGGTCTAGACTTTATGAATACAGCTGCCGCACTTGTTGGCCACAACATTATTGGATTTGATCTAATGGCGTTGGAAAAGCTATATGGTTGGAAGCCTAATGATAACGTTAGGGTGATTGATACTTGGGTTATGTCTCAAGTACTGAACTACCAAAGACCTCATAAACATGGTCTTGCAGGCTGGGGTGAATACCTTGGCTACGCTAAACAAGACAACTCGTCTTTCAAAGAGACCGGTTGGAAAGAGTACTCACCACAAATGATGGAGTACTGTACTCAAGACGTACAACTAAACTTAAGAGTGTATGAAGTCTTGCTAGCTGAACTAAACGAAGCTGTAAAGATTAATCCACTTATCAAGAAAGGTTTGCTTGTCGAGCATGACATCGCATTCTTCGAACGTGAAGTTCGTAAGAAAGGCTGGCTGTTTGACACTGATAAGGCTCATTACAATCTAAATCTTATGCGTAAGCATATGAATCGCATTGAGTCTATTATTGAACCCCGTCTTGGCACGACTGAAGTGTTTATCGATAAGACACCGAAGACTGCAAAGTATACGAAGAAAGGTCTATACACTGCAACTACGACTCGTATCTTATCTGAAAAGCTAGGTCGTACGGTACTGGCCGAAGAGGCCATATCTGACAACCCTCCAGTGGCTCCAGGTGAAGAGTTCCAGCGTTCTACAATAGAACCTGTTACTCTATCAAACATGGACAAGGTCAAGGACTGGCTGTACACGATTGGCTGGCAGCCTGACGACTGGAACGTAAAGAAAGGAGATAACGGTCAGTGGATCAGAACAGGTCCAAAGCTAACATCAACTTCATTGGCTAAGCTCGGTCGCATTGGTAAGTTGGTAGATCGTTATTATACTATCAAGAATCGAGCAGCAACCATCAACTCATGGCTAGAAAGGATTGAGAAAGATGGAACAGGTTCTTATCGACTTCATGGTAGGATGTGGACTGTTGGTACTCCAAGTTTTCGCTGTCGTCATGAAGTTATCGTCAACCTACCGGCGGTGGATGCTTCCTATGGAAGGATGCTCCGTGAACTATTTATTTCTGAGACAGGCTATCGAGTTGTTGGCGCGGACTCTGCTGGTAATCAGCTCCGCGGTCTATGTCATTATGTGGGAGATAGTAATTACACCGACCTTGTCATCAACGGTGATCAACACAGCCGCAATGCTGACGTTTTGGATTGCAGTCGGAGCCTTGCTAAATCTTTTCTTTACGCTATCTTGTTTGGGGCAGGTGATGCGAAGCTTGGCCAAACTCTTTACGGAGTAAGCAATGCAGCGAAAGGAAAGGAAGCAAGACATAAATTTATGGCTAATCTGCCAGGGTTTGAAACACTGGTACAAAAGCTTAAGTCAGTATTCAACCGATACGGATGCATACCTGGTTTGGATGGCCGCAAGGTTTATGCTAGGTCTGACTATCAGGTCCTTAATTATCTCTTGCAAGCTGCTGAAGGTGTTACTTGTAAAGCAGCTGTTAGTTACGCCATGCAAAAGATTAAAGAGGAAAATCTTGACGCTTACCCAGCTATATTTTACCATGACGAACAGGCTTGGATTGCTAGTGAGAAAGACGCTAACAGAGTTGGTGAAATTCTGAAAGACTCTTTTCATGAAGCGCCTAAGTGGTTTGGCGTAGAGTGTATGGATGGTGGCGACTATGTAGTAGGAAGGAGCTACGCTGATGTACATTGATCTTGATAAGATTGATGAAGTACCAACAAGTCTGCTAGAGGAAATACACACTCTGGCAGGCTTCGAACTTCAAGATAGAGAAGTAACAATGGAATACAAAAGAACTGCAATGAATCTTCATGGAGATGGTTGGAACTATACATGCCACCCTATTCAAGAAGGCTACGAAACTAAAGAGTGGTTTGATATTGTAAGATCTCAATATGATAAGTATGAGGTAAAAGACGTGCTTGCATATAGTAATCCTAATTATGATCCACTAACCTGCCCTGCTGAATGGCTTTATAATCCTGATCTAAGGCCTAAGCCAGAGTGGGGTGTTGAAGTAATATGGAGAAAGTATGGCCAAGAAAACTAACAAAGATACTATGTATTTCCAACTGAAACCACGTAAGCGAGTAACGTTTACTGGTAAGAAATACAGTACACGTAAAAAGTATAGAGGACAAGGACGATGAAACTATTTATCGATGCTGATAGCATTCTATTCAAGGCGGCATGCACACAAGATAACGTGCATGACACTAAGAATGTAGTTGATCGAGTTATTCGTGACGCTATGGTAGATTGCTGGGCAAAAGAAGTCTATCTTGCTGTTAAAGGCAAAGACAATTTTCGTTATAACATTTACGCTGACTATAAAGCTACGCGTAAAGATAAAGAAATGGACGAAAAGCTGCGTGAAAGACTTAATGCTGCGTACTTACACATCGTAGAAAAATGGAATGCTGTACCTGCTGATGGCATGGAAGCTGACGATCTAGTCTGTATTTGGGCTTATGAAGCTAGAGAAGCTGAAGATAACTGGGTGATTGCTCATATTGACAAAGACATAAATCAAATTGCTGGTAATCATTACAACTACAATACAAAAGAGGTTTACTTTGTTGATGACGACACGGCAGACATGAACTTTTGTATTCAGCTTTTGATTGGCGATAGTGGTGATAATATTCCTAAAATACGTAAAGGATACGGCGTAAAGACGGCTCAAAAGGCCTTAGCCGGTACCACTTATGATAACCGTATTGATCGAGTAGTAAATGAATGGCAACGTGGATATGGACGTGGCTGGGAAAAGCAATTGAATATGATTGGCAACTTGATCTATATGAAAAGAACATGGGATCTAGAGGAATGGAATTATGAGGATCGTTATACCGGGAAAACCGATGTCAGCCAACAGGATGGAGGGCATCAGAGCAGTAGTGACCAAGGACGGGAGGAAGTTCACACAGACGTACCCGACAGCGGAGTACAAGGAGTTTCTGGAGAGGTTCAAAGCGAGTACGGACTCGATGGAATGGGAGTTCGATTCCACGAAGCTATTGAAAATAACTTTGACAGCGAAGTTCAGCAATAAGGCAAGTGATCTTGATAACGTTGCTAAGCCTACGCTAGATGCTTTACAACACGTGTTTAATTGGAATGACAAGTACGTATATGAAATGCATATGTACAAAGAGATCGTCAAGAAAGGAGAAGAGGAGTTAAACATCCATGTTGAAGAACTCGAAGAAGACGTATGAAGAAGAGCTTGATGAGCTTGCGTTTCAGCAACTTGACTACAAATCAAAAGCCAAGAACCGACGTCATCAAAAACAAATCAATGCCATGAAAAAGAAGGCAAGAAAGAAAAATCGATATGACCGTGAATGGAACTAAAAGACATCCATGTCCTGACTGTGGTAGCTCTGATGGAGTAATGATTGACCCAGCTGATGGACATACGTATTGTTTTGCATGTAAGAAAAGAAAGAAGGAATATATGTTAGATGCACCCGCTACCGATACAGGTTCTTATGGACCAGTACTCGTCTCCGATATTCATAACTATCCTAGTCTTGAGCTTGCTAGTAGGAATATTTCGAAGGAAGTAGTTACGTTCTTTGGTGTAAAGACTCACCAATATAACGATAAACCTGCTCACTTCTATCCTTATGGAGACGACTGTTACAAAGTAAGGATTTTGCCTAAAGACTTTCGAGTATTGGGCAAACCAACAAAACTATTCGGGCAACGTGAGTTCAATAGTGGCGGCAAGATGTTGGTTATTACAGAAGGCGAGATCGACGCACTCAGCGTAGCACAGGCATCCATGTCTGTCAACAAAAAGATCTGGCCTGTAGTATCTGTACCATCTGCTAGCCAACTAAGCGTTGTTCTAGATAATCGTGGTTGGATCAGACAGTTTGAGACCGTAGTACTATGGTTTGATAACGATGAGGCCGGTCAGAAATGTGTACAACAAGCCGCTAAGATTATCGGCTTTGATAAAATTAAAGTAGTTGAGTCTGATAAGTTCAAAGACGCTAATGAACTACTGCAAAGTGAAGGACCACAAGCCGTTAACTCAGCTATTTGGTCAGCATCAGCTTACAGCCCAGCTGGTATCATTACTGGTGAAGCTGTGTGGCAGCAGTTTCAAGAACGACGTCATGTTGAAAGCGTGCCTTATCCTGAATGTTTGAACGGACTTAACGACAAACTGAAAGGAGTAAGACTTGGTGAAATTACCCTATTTACTAGCGGTACTGGCAGTGGTAAAAGTACTGTCATTAAAGAGATTGTTCTTAATCTACTTGACAAGACTGACGATAAGATCGGACTCATATCTCTCGAAGAAAGTGTGGGAGATACTGCCGAGAAATTCATCGGAATGGCTATCAATAGAAACCTCGTGGACGCTGCAGACCTCACAGAATCTGAGCTTAGATCAGGATTTGAGCAGGTATTCAGTGACGAACGACTTATTCTACTCGATCATCAAGGCTCAGTGGAAGATAGCAGTCTCATCGATAAGATCGAATACATGTGCCTTATGGGCGCAAAGTATCTCGTTCTTGACCACATTACTATCGCGGTATCTGAAGGTACTGAAGGTCTGGCTGGCAACGCGGCTATCGACAAAGTAATGAGTGATCTACTTAAGATTGTAAAGAAGCATAATGTCTGGCTTGGACTTATTAGCCACTTGCGTAAGTCAGGTGGTAAAGCTTTCGAAGAAGGTAACATGGCATCTATTGACGATGTCAAAGGTTCTGGTTCGATCAAGCAAATTAGCTTTGACATTATTGCCTTTGCACGTAACCTAACTGCAGAGAAAGAGGAGGACCGTAATCGTGTCAACTTCACAGTACTCAAGTCTCGATTTACAGGCCTCACTGGACCAGCTGGAACTGCCCTTTACAATCGAGAAACAGGTAGACTCAAGGAAGGAAACGGATTTGGGATACTATAAGAATAAGCAGATCAAACAAGACGATCTGTACATGGGAATTGCTCACTTAATTGCTTTGCAGTCTCATGATACTAAACACCAAGTTGGAGCCGTCATAGCTAAGGGTACTAATATCCTTAGCTACGGCTGGAACGGTACTCCACATGGTATGGATAACAATACCCGTCATAGAGACGGTACAACTAAGTGGGAAGTTATACATGCAGAAGCAAACGCGATATGTAAACTGGCTTCATCAACCTCGTCGTCTGAAGGCGCCACTCTATACTCGACTCTTTCGCCATGTACGGAATGTACTAAGCTTATTCTTCAGTCTGGTATCGAGCGTGTTGTCTATTGTGAATGCTATCAAGATGAGGCTCTTCTACTCTTAGAGAAGAATGGAGTATCTGTTGAGAAATATTGAACTACGTGACGGTACAGATGAGGTTGTTAAGTATCCTGAAGATATGTACTGTGTGTATGTTCACAAAGATCCTGAAACGCTTGATGTGGTATACGTAGGTAAAGGTACACTGCATCGAGCTTTTCAGATGACACATAGAGGATATGACCACCATGTCTGGCTACTAGAAAAGCTAGAAAAGTTTGAAATACAGGAGATAGTAGAAATCAAGGGTGGCAACATGACTGAGCAAGAAGCTCTAATTGTTGAGACACATGAAATTAAATGCTGCTTAAGGTATGGATGTAATCTATTTAACGTTGTACATAATCCGTACCGCAGAACGAGGAGAAAACATGCAAGAGATAATGGAATATCTGGAGCAGAAAGTGGAGAACACTCCGCAAAGATGGGCAGTGAAGCTTGTCAAGGAACACGAGATCTCGATCAAGCAGTTAGTGTATGACGCACTTACCATTTTACAGTATCACTTCAGAAAGACTTCAGTATCTGAGTCAGCGACATGTAAACTCACAGCAGCATCTGTTGCTATCGGTAAGAACGTATTTTTAAGGAAAGGACTGGAGCTAGGTTTCCGAGCAGACGTAACGCTTGGCGACCTAGTTCTAGAAGGTTTCTACGAGTGCGGATACATTAGCATATATCGAGCACCAACAGAAGCGCAAATTGCATGGGAAAATAATCCAGTAGGTAAACGCCCATACAGTCGCGCACCATACATGATTGAAACCGCCAAGCGTTGGCTTGAAGTTGGCACATTGCCAGATGTAGTTGTAAGTGACTTAATTCAAAACACTACGTTTGAACCTATCAAGCCTATAACGCAGCTGTTTCAAGATAACGGATATCCAGTGATTAAGCATTGGGGATTTGACAAAGACAAAGAGTTCAAAGAATATTTGGAAGAGCCGTTTGTAAAGGCAATTGATAAGCTGCAATCAACTGCATGGGAAATTGACTCTGATATTCTTGACGTGGTTAGGAACAATAAAGATAAGTTCGTAACTGAGAAACTAAAAGTAGCAGACGAAACAGGTAAGAACTACCGTTACTGTATCTTTGGAAATAATAAAGAACTGGAAGGTAAAAACCTGTACTGGAACGGAGACATATTCAGACCTGATCTAGGTAATAAGTCTTTGGAAAAGAAATACTATGGCGAACTACGACGCATGACTAACAAGCTTCGTAATAAGCCAAATAAGAAGCCATTGGAAACTCTTCAACGTAAGTACGATGAGGCAGCTACTAACTGGAACGCTAAGCTTGTATTGCTGAAAAACAGAAGTAAGTTTGATGCATACAACATGACGGTACAGAAGGCTTCTGCTTTAGAAGGAAGGCCTTTCTATCAGTATATAGACGCGGACTACAGAGGACGACTATACTATCGTGAATCCTATATCAATTACCAAGGTAAGGATATTGAACGTGGTATGCTTAAGTTCCACAAGTCTAGGATACTTGATGAGAAAGGTCTTTTTTATTTAGCAATACACACTGCGTCTTCATACAACCAAACTTATTCTATTGATGAGATACCAGACTATTTCGAGGCAGACTATAGAGGACACCTCGAAAGGCAAGGGTTGCACGACATTTCAGTAGATAAGATGACTATTGAAGACCGAGTAAGATGGGTTCTCAACAACCAAGACTTTATTACAAATACTTGGGAAAATAAGACAATACACGAAAAGGCAGAAAAACCTGTTGTATTTCTTGCTTGTTGTAAAGAATGGCATGCATTCTGGTGCAGCTCGTCAAACGGAAGTGTGTATCTAACCAACCTACCAATCCCTATTGATGGTAGTAATAACGGTTGGCAACACCTAGCTGCGATTTCTAAGGACGAAAAGGCAGGAGAGTTAGTAGGACTAGTGCCTATTGAAATACCACAAGACTTCTACGTTCAAACTGCAAAGGCTTTACGATCACGTATGCCGGAATGGTTCGAACAAAGAGACATGCCAATGAAACATATCCGTAAAGGTATTTCTAAGCGTGGATCTATGACGAGAGCTTACAGTGCTGGCCACTTGGCTATTGCGCTTAACATGTACGCTGACTGCTACGCAGAAGGCTATCATAGCAAGTACGATATTACTATGTCGGACTGTAATGACTTGTCTTATAATCTAATTAAGGCAATCGATGAAGTCTGTCCTGGTCCTTTAGAAACCATGAGC
>Ga0208767_1000080_pt1 | contig 58368 bp, 71 predicted proteins | sample VirMetDEL_Mar_21_FD_184514 | JGI IMG/M metagenome (GOLD analysis project Ga0208767, IMG submission 184514) | Aqueous microbial communities from the Delaware River and Bay under freshwater to marine salinity gradient to study organic matter... | ecosystem: Environmental > Aquatic > Marine >...
TTGTTTTTGCGTGTAGTACATCTACCCAAGTAAGTGTTGAGTTTGCTGTGCGGCTTGGTGCAGTCCTAAGTTTTATTCCGCCTGTTGAACCTGTGAATATATATGCTGCACCTTTAGAGTGTTTATGCTTAAAACCACCCGTTTGACCATGATAAGCATTAGCCATTAAACCTATAAATACTTCCGCTGCTGTGCTGTGACTTCTCACAAGTGAAGAACCGTTGCCCTCTATTGCTCGAAAAATCGTATGCCAATTTTCAACATCACTTGTACCCCATCCTATATTGCCGCTATCTTGTTGCAACCATAATGTATCAGTACTACTATTTTGTACTAGTAATGCCGTTGTTGCTGATGTTGTGCCGCCGCCTTTTACGTGTAATCGCCCTAGGTTTGTTCCACCTGTATTTATTCCAACAGAACCTGTGTCGTAATATATATCTGAACCACTTGTTGTCCAAGGTGAAGAACCACCACCTCCACCACCACCACCACCACCACTCAACAAATTTGTTGTGGTTGTTCCATCGTAAAATTTCAAGCTTGTGCCATCAAACCACAAATCCCCGCTATTTGGTGCGGTTGGGTCTACACCACTTCTCATTCGTAGAGATGCTTTGGCTGTCGTGGCTGCTGCTAAATCAATAAAAGCTGTTGGTGATGTAGTTCCTATACCTATATTGCCACCAACAAAGACGTCTCCATCTAAAGTACTGTCTCCAGTATTATGAAATTTAGTTGATGGATTTGAAGTACCTAATCCAAATGGAGATGTGATTATGTATGATGGTTGGCTAGAATAATGAAACCTAACCGAATTACCTCCCGTACTGCCAAAAACCTCCAAGATACCGCCACCGCCACCGCCTTGCGATACTCTCATTATCGTATCATCATCAGTAGCTTTTACTGTAAAGTTGGTGTATGTGGTTAATGCTCCACTATGCGTTATAGCACCATCATCCGTAACCTTCAACAAATCCGTTCCCGCACTGTTCTGTGCTAAGAAGGTGGTTGTAGCAGATGTTGTGCCGCTGCCTACTATGTGAGTTCTTGCTGTTGGAGATGACACTCCAATACCAACATTGCCATCTTTGGTTAATTTCAGTCCAACATAGTGTGTACCCAAATTTTTGTATTGTAGAAACACTCCATCGTTTTCATCGTTTTGTCTGTCAAAACCAATAGCATTATAAATTAACGTATTGCCTATTGAATAATATCCAAAAAAACCATTTGACCCACTATAAATTGAACCTGAGTTATTAGACTTTGCAGCTATATATCCTTCTTCGTCAAATCTCCATCCATTGTTCCCCGACATTGGTAATAGCAATATATCTCCAGCTGCGTCGGTAGATTTTATCTCAATATCTCTCCTTGCAGTCAAAACCAGATCTGTGCCATCTGCGTATAAAGTAGCAGTATAATTATTACTTGCACTTTTTAGTTTTAATACACCACCATCAAAGATGGTTACTGTGCCATCGTCAGTTACATTTAACTTGTCCGTTCCATCGCTATTCTGCACCAATAATGCAGTTGTTCCGCTTGTTGTTCCGCTGCCTTTAACGTGTAGTCTTGCTGTTGGAGATGCTTCGCTTATGCCTACGTTGCCGCTTGTGTTAATCCGCATTGCTTCGGCATTGTTACTGTACCAAGTTGGAAAAAATAATGCAGCCGCAGTATGTCTAATCTCACCTGTTGTAGGAATTATTGATATTTCGTGATAATTAGCCGTATTCAAACTATTGCGAAATGCGAGTCCGTATTCTCCAACTCCACTTGCTTGTATTCTCGGTTTAGGGTTGTTTCCCAAAAAATAGAATTGCCCATCATCCGTAACCTTCAATAAGTCCGTTCCCGCACTATCTTCTAATAAAAATGTTGTTCCAGTTGTTGTTCCTTCGCCTTTTACTCCAAGTCTTGCACCTAAAGATGTTACATCGTTGCCTATTGTTACTTGACTGCTTTCATTGTAATTAATAGCACCTACGAACGAAGAACCATTAAAATATTGAAGGCTTGTTACGCTACCTTGTTGTTGTAATCTTGTATAACCCCTAGTTTGGGTGGTATCTCTTAAAGTTATATATGCAGCACCAGCTACATTCATAGTTAATCGTTCGGCAAACAATCCAGAACTTGTTACATATGCAACTTCGGTTCCTTGTACTGCTAATGATAGTCTGTTAAATCCTATTGCATCTATTTGTGGTCCAACACTTGTATTGTAACCAATATCTACCCCTTCATTAACATTAGCATCTCTTCTAACTCTTATAAAGTTTTCATCCCTCGTAAAACTTGCCGAATAACTCAAATCAGTACCACCAACATTGGTAAATGGTATCTGCCCATCTGTGCCTAACGAATGGAATGTGTTACCATTAATGTCTGTTATGGTTCCATTATCTAACACCTTCAACAACTCTGTATCCGCACTATTTGTCAATAAGAATGTTGCTTGAGTTGTTATGCCTCTACCTTTTACGCCAAGTCTTGCACCCATAGAACCATCGTTTCCAATAGATACTACCTCAGATGCACTACCATAAGCCCAATAGCTAAAACCCGAATGTCTATAATAACTACCTAATAAGTAAACGGAATTACCACCACCCATATAGATTGTGTTAGAACCAACACCATAAATGCGAAAATCCGAACCGCTTTGTCCGTTTAATTGTAGTCTTAAATCACCTTCAGCATATAGTTCTGTCCCACCATAATGCAGTCCACTCGAATAAGCCAAGTTATCATTCGTAGCATTAACAAAGGGTATCTGCCCATCTATGCCGAGTGAAACACCAGCTGACCTGCTTGCTATAGAATAGTAACCACCATCTATCAAGCTACCTGAACCACTTGTGTAAGATAATGTTAGGTTATAAAAATTAGAATCAGTGGGGTCTACCGTTGCAGCTGTACAAGTGTATATTGCAAAGGCATCTGGATCTTGATTATTAGCTATTATTATGTTGCCACCTCCAAAGGCAGTTATTACTGTTATTGCGTCGACGTCATACCCACGCGCAACAGTACTAATTCGCAGTGTTGTAACATCAACAAACTGTATCGATGTCTCAACAAGGTCAGTGATAGCCATAGATCCCTCTGGTTGAGTAGATGATCCCCCAAAGTATGAATTAAAAAACATATACGGAAGCTGACCTATAACCCCCGCAGCGTTTGTATTAGCTGTAAAAGCAACTATGTCTTCGATAGCAAAGTTTTTTGTAGTTCCGTCTGTATTAGAGCCGACTAACCTATCGCTACCTTGTATAGTGGTATCGTTGACGTATTTACTTATTCTAGCCATTTTACATTACTTTTTTGACTTAGATCCAAAGCCGTTCATTTTATATGTAGCTGGAGAGTTATATCTTTTTCCAATTATATTCTCTGTACTAGCTTTACCTTTATTCCTGAACTCAAAATACCCTTTTTCTGTAAATGGTTTACCTGTTGTTGGATCTATTGTTTTTCTATTAAATCTAGATACCTTTTCTCCATCCCTCTCTTCTTTCATTTTATAATAGTCTCTAGTTGCTCTTCTTATCTCTTGATTCTGCGCTCTACGTAGTATTGTGTTACTGCGTTTGACATTCTGTCTTTCTGCAGCACCTTGGTTGTATTTGCTCTTAGGTTTATCTATATCCCCTTGTATTGGTTCTTTTGTACTATTACTTTCGATGCTTTGTGTTGCGTACTTTAAGCCAGCATTAAAAGCATTACCACCAAGAGTGTAAGCATCGCCGCTGAAAGGGTCTTTATAACTAGATGATCTACCAAGTCCCTCAGCCATTTCCGCTTTTGTTGGTACTTCATAATCCAAACCATCTGCTTCTTCGAAGTCTTCTGAAGTTAGTACGTCTGGTATGAATACATCTGTCTTATACTTTAATGCAGAGCTTTTATATGTTATTGGTGATGACTGTGACAGTGAGTCAAAGCCCATTTTTAATACTGAGTTTTTCTTGTTGCTTTTCATGTTTTTAGTTTTATTATAGGCTTCGCGTTCCCAAGGCAACGTACCTGCTCCTTCGTTCATACTGCTTCTAGGGTATATTTTACCCTTCCAGTAAACGTTGTTGTCATCGTAGTCTAAGTCTCCGCGTTTCATTTGTTCTATATGTACTTTCTCGTGCGCTATGGCTTCTTTCTCTAATGGCGAACCCTTCTTAACACTCTTGTCTACATATATAGACCCATCATTATTAGCTTCAGCTATAACGTCGCCATCTAAGTCTTTTCTAATTACAGGTGTTCCACCTTGTTTTAATTTTTTTCTTTTTGATTTTGCCATTTTATCTAGTATTATCTTTGAGCATAATATCTATGGCTTTATTGAATACCTTGTCCGTGTACGATTTGTTTTCAAAAAACACACTACGTTTAGAAGTAGGTAAATCTTCTTCAGCCAGCAATATGCGATATATTCTGCTTATTAGTTGTGAGCACTTAAATGATGTCTTAAAAATGCTGTATTTGATTGTAGTGCGATTGCGATTCCTCCATACCTCTATCCAGCCTTGTTTCCGCATTTTATCCCAGCGGCGTTTGTCCCAAGACAAGAGGTATTCACCATCCATAAATTCTTTTCTAGTAAACCTACCCATACAGTCTAGTGTTATTAACAACTCTAATTCTGCATCGGTTAGATTATAAGTTTTACAGGCCCACTTTCGAACGAGCCTGTAATACTTTAATAATCCTATTTCTCTTAAATCAGAGGGTTCTATCCTCTTCATAGCTATTCTACTATAACTACATCGTTAACCCTTATTACTTTGTAGACGATGTTATCTTTTGTTATGCTGTGGCCAGCATGCTTGTCATAATATATTATATCACCTTCCTTTAAAACGTCTGGTACAAGGTCCCCATTACTTATTATTTCACCCTTTAGATACCTATTTTCGCTGTCGATGCTATCTGAAATATCAAGACCAGCTATTTGCTTTTTTTCTTTGATATTTTTTACTATCATATAATAACTAACTGCTCGCATTTTCTATTCTTATATTAGATACTACACAATCAGCTGAAATTATAGTAGATACTACACTAACCGCATTCTTTAATGCTGTTTTAGTAACTAGCAACGGATCAACTATACCCGCTTTTATCATATCAACATACTCACCTGTTACAACGTTGCAACCTACACCAGTATCACCCTTGTCTTTAAGCTCTATACCAGCGTTTTCTAGTATTGTTTTGTATGGTGCTTTTATCGCATTAAAGAATATCTCTAAACCTGGATGGTCTTCAAACGATGCGTCCTGTTGATTATATGTCTCTATGAGGCTATCCGCAGCATCTACTAGTGCAACACCGCCTCCAGGTACAATACCTTCCTGTAGTGCAGCTTTAACCGCGTAAATTGCGTCTTCAACCCTGTCTTTCTTTTCTTTTAACTCAACCTTAGAGCCAGCTCCTACCTTTATAACACCAACAGAACCAGATAGCATAGCTAACCTTTGCTCTAATTTGCGCTTTAAAAACCCATTTTTCTCGTTTTTAATCTGTTTTTTTACATCTTCTATCCTACCTGTCAAACTTTCATCTATCGGTAGTGTAGTAAGTACCGTACTGTTGCTGTCAGTAACTGATAGTTTGGCTTTTCCAAGGCAACTAGGATCAATTAAGTCCAAATCATCCCCAAGCTCTTCATTAATTACGTCAGCACCTGTTAATATCGCTAAATCCTCTATAGTTTGGTTCCTTGTTGGTCCAAAACCAGGTGGGTCTATTATATTAACCTTTATGTTACCCTTAACTTTGTTCATTAGTAGGGCTGATTTAACCTGTTGTTCAACCTCTGCCACTATAAGTAGTGACTTTTTGTTCTTTATTACATATTCTAGTATGTTTTGTATCTTCCTAAGATTAGGTATCTTACTAGATACAATCAAAACAACAGGATTTTCAAGTTCACACTTGTTTTTCTCTGTATTTGTTACTAGGTATGGAGATGTGAGACCAGATTCTATCTTGACTCCATCAACAACGTCAACGTACGTCTCATCTGTTTGTGACTCTTCCATCAATACCACACCATTCTTACCTACTTTCTTATAAGCTTCTGCGATTATCTTACCCAATACAGCGTCGTTGTTACAGCTTATAGAGCTAACATGATCTAATGTTGCTTTCTTTACTTTAACACTAACATCTTCTAAGTATGCTTCAACCTGCTTTAAAGCTACGTCGATACCATTCTTAATGTGTCTTATAGAATAATCTTTGTATTGCGGCTTGTTTACTTCTTTCAGTAGTGATTCAGCAAGGACGATAGCCGTAGTGGTACCGTCCCCTGCCTCTTTCACGGTATTTTTCGATGCCTCTTTAATTAGTGTTGCACCTATGTTTTCAACCGGATCGTATAAGACTACGCTGTCTGCAACGGTTACACCGTCTTTTGTAATCACCGGTTTTCCTAATCCATCTTCATAAATAACACACTTCCCTGAAGCACCTAAGGTTGATTTAACTGCCTTCGCTAGTTTCTCAACCCCATTAATAACCTTCGTTTTTGCGTCGATGCCAAAATCTAAATTCTTGACAATCTGACTTGGTAAATTATATTCCATTAAATTAAATTGTTTTGTTAAAGATTAATTACTCACCATCTTCTTCAAAGGTTTTAATCACCTTAGGCCCATCTAAAAAATCAAGCTTCTTAGTATAGTGATCGATGCTTCCATCAATTGCTGCTTCTGCTCCTTCGATAGTTTCCCTTCGTGTTACATCAGTCCAGCCTCCATTTTCATGCTTGCATTCAGTCTGATAAAACCCATTAGGTAGTTGTGTAATTCTCCAGTTTTTCTTCTGTGATAAAAACTTCCAGAGGTTAATTGTCTCCTCTGGCACTTGTGGACGACCACTCCACGTATTGGTCTTGTAATAAATATACGTCATTATATATGGTAATTTGGTTTGTAAGGCACTTGGTTTCGCGGACCTCACTTACGCGTTATTTTATTTTTTTTCTTTACTTCACCCCTGGTGTATGTTGCGCGGTTATACGCTCTAGATACTCTCTTCAAAGTACCATCTGATGCATGGTGAATATCAGAATCAGATCTCTGCCCGAACCTCTGGTTTTCTGCCTTTCTCTTACGTCTTTTAGGCGTCATAGCTGCAGCCTTGTCTCTAGCCCGCTTTCTTTTTAAAGCAGTAGGAGAAAGCCCCTGAGAGTTCCCTTTTCGCTTGATTCCCATGGTGAAATAATCACATGTATATGTTTAAATTTAAAAGGGGGTGACAATAGCTAGTTACTTCTATATCTTAACAGGCTAATGTCATACTTTTCTTTGCTTGGATATTTTTTGTATTAGATATAGGGATATTTTTTATAGCAAGCTATACATTTTATTTTTATTTGCCACAGAGAAACTCTTTTTTTTTTACAAGCCCCCATGTTGTTTATATTAATCACAAATAGTTTTTTGGCTTTTTTATTTAAACATTTTCACACACTTTAATAAGCATGATAAAAATCTTATCAATATTTTAGATAGCGGCCCCCGCCCGTAGGGCGTTTGTGTATAGCATTTTACAAGAATTTTACGATGCTCGATCGATAGTATTACTGAATTTAATATAAAGTACGTAGACGATAAAGTCAAATAAAATACGAAGTATATAAGATAGTAAAACCAAATAAAATAATAAATATCATGAACAAAGTAAACACATTAATCTCAAAAAGATTCGTAATCAGAAAATCTCTAATCGGTAAAAACACTGTAATCAAAGTTGAATTCAAGAATGGTAAAACATTTGAATACAACCACGACAAGGCGTGGGAACTCATGAAAGACAACTTAGAAAATCTCGCGTGTTGGGAGAAGTACAAAAGTTATACAAGTAGCACTTCGATACCAAGAGTACTACAATCGGCGGAGGTAGTGTAACAACTACTTCCACCCCTTCGGGGTCGATCTATTGATCGATCGATCTATCTTGCACTAAAGGTTAGTCAAATGAGAGTTCGATTCTCTCTGCAAGATCTATGAAATATGAACTAAAAAAAGAAAAGAACGAGAAAATAACAGTATTCCACGTGCTGCTGTTCTTAGTGTATGTATGGCAAACAACAGGTGTTTTGATACTTATTGGGTACTTAATAACTGGTAAACTTAACCCAATATTGTGGTTCTAAAAAAGGGTGACAATAGCCTGTTACTTCTTAACCTTAATAGGCTAATGTCACACTTTGCTTAAACTCCGCCCCTTGGGCGAAAATACACCGCCAGGTGTATAGCATAGTGTATAGCACTATGTATAGCACTTCGCTTCGCCGTAAAGTCTTTGTTCCGTCGTCTCACAAACTTATTACGATGCTCTATCGATAATATTACTGAATTTAAACTAATAAATATAGTAAAACCATGAAAGTATTAAAAGCAAAAAGATTCTTCTTAAGAAAATCTCTAATCGGACAAGACCAAGTAATTGAAGTTACCTTTAAAAACGGAAAAGTAGCAAAGTATAACCACGATGCAGTGTTTGAGGTAATGAAAAGTAAACTAGAAGAAATGAACTGTTGGGAAAAGTATAAAAGCTACACAAGTAGTACTTCAATACCTGTTCCAGCAAGAGAGTTACTGCTTGATTAACAGCGAGTTGCAGACAGAGGTGTGGAGTAACACCCTACACCTCTTTTTAATACTTAAACAATAGTGCACCTTTTAACAATAAAAATACGGCACTTAATCGATAATAATACCAAATAAATAACAAAAACCATGAATAAAGTAAAAACACTTGCTAAAGACGACTTCGGAGTACCATCTCTACTATTATTAACTAAAAACGGAACAGAAACTAAGTTAGAAAAAGTAGACTATACACGCTTCAAGTTTGAAGGGGAGTATGTATCTTACTCAGTTTTCTATCGCTTCAACAACAACACTTACATAGAAGTATGCTAATCATGAGTGACATAGATAAAAACACATTCCGTTTACATGTATTACTTGCAAGTTGTAAAGATTACACATATCTCAATAGCTTGAGTAAAACCAAAGACTTTCAAATCTCTACGCTGTGCCGACAAGTGTGCACTGAAAACGCTGAATGGGTGGATGAAATACTGAGTTTAGACGCAGAAAAAGTCAATAAAAACGCATTAATAGACAAATTTATAAGAATAGTAAAGCATTTATAGAACAAAGTAGATAATGAGCATAGAAGAATTAAAAGATAAAACAAAAGAATTGTGCTTAGATTACCCGGAGTTTAAAGAAGACTTGATGGACTTATACCATCTTGCACTTGACGAGATCGGTCAAGGTGGATCAACTTGGCACGAGTGTGAACTAGCACTATCAGATATGGAGTATTTAATAAACACTAAATAATTATAAAAATGAGATATTCAGTAGAATTAAGAGAACACACAGAAAGCGGTGACTACACAGAAGAGCACTACGACTTCGAAACAGAGAGACAAGCATTGACATTCGCAAGAATTAACATGAGAGATTTACACTCTGTACTTGACTATGGAGAAGAAGAATATGACCCTAAAGATATAACACACAGAGCATAATGAAAATAGATTTAAGTAAAATAGAAAACCCATACGTCAACGGAATAGATTGGAGCGACTACCCACGCTTCTGTGACGCCTACTTGGAATCAGGTGAGATTGATGGTAGAGAATTAACCGACGAAGAAGTAGAATTAGTGAATGAAGAACACACTGACTGGGTGTATGAACAGTTAAACAGACAACTATACTAAAGAAAAAATAAAATGAAATTAGACATAGACATGTATGAAACATCGTATCTACTCACTATGATTGAAGAGGAGATATCTAAAACAGAGAAGCTTCAAATAAACTGGTATGGTGAGGATATAGATTTTGAAACACCAACAATACTCCAGCAGAAGATCGCTAGACTTAAATCATTAAAAGAAAGAATACTTAATAAAGCACAAGAAACACTAAGTTATGAGTAGTAAGAAAAAGAACGATAACATTACACCTAAAGGTAAAATCAACAGTAAAGTAGTGCATGTAAGAGCAGGGTCTCTGATTGCTGTAGAAGAAGACTACTATGTGAGAGTAACTAAAGATTACGAAGAGAGGGTTTCTAACAGTGAGATACCTTCATGGATAAGGGGAATGTACTAATAAAAAACTATGAGTAAGAAACAAACATTTCCACAAGTATGGCGAACCATTAAGTTTAAGAGTGATGTTATAGGTAGAAAGTATAGCGACGAAGTTATGTATTCCTACGACACTACAATTAATTCTGAAAAAGAGCTGAATAAATTCTTTGAAGATGCACCACACGAAAGTTGTTATGAGTTAAGAAGATACACTCGTTTCAAATAAAATACGATAACTATAAGATAATAATAACATGAATATACAAATTTGCAAATGCGGCGGTCCTATCCACCCAGTTAGAATTAAACTATCATACAACACTTGTGTCAAGTGTAGTACAACTGAACCATATGGCGCAGTGCCGATCACTAACCATAAAACAGGTAATAGCTTTCAGTTCATGCCAAAGTCACAAGCAGATAGTATTAACAAAGCTGCAAGGCGCAAAGGTTATGGAACATGTTTAAGATAATTAAATAATATACACTATATGAATAAAATTAAAACATCTCAATAGTACACAATAAATAGTAACACTTATGTATAATTATAATAATATACCATTTAAGGATCGCCACAAGGTGGAAGATGCTTACGCTAAGTCACTAGAAATAATATATGGCATACAAGAAATAACCACCTCTAGCCAACGTAACAATGGTACAAGATCATTTCTTATGCCAACAGGTCAACGTATCGCTTGCTTTGAGTCAGGTTATGTAAGAAAATTATCTCCTACGAGTAGATGGTATCAACTAAACAGAAAATACCTAAAAGAAACTAGGTATACTTTAATGAACAGCAATGGCGATCTTAGCACTAGAAAAACTATGTGTTGGGAGCGTGAACTAATACTAAACCCACTTGCGCGCATGAAGTATATGCTAGAGTTTTACTTGAGAAACTATAAAAAAAATAAAGAAAAAATAAAATGAAAAATAAATGAATTTTAAATATATAACAGTATTAGATTACGAAGACGGCATAGTATATGAGTATAAGCTACAACAACTGCTAAAAGAGTACTCTTTAGACGAAGATAAATTTCAGGCAGAGGATATAGAAGATATACTATACAAGAGAGGACACTCTAAATGGCATATCGAGTGGATGTGTAATAAAGAGTTTATTGCATGTGACTAGTATTTCTTCGAAATGTAAGTATAAATATAAAAGACAAATGAAGAAGAATAAGAAGAAGAGTGAAGACACAGAACTAGACGCAACAATAAGAGACCTGTCTAAGGTTCTAGCTGAAGACCTAATGGAGAGCTTAAACCATGCTATATCTTGGGCTATAACAGATACAGTGATAAACGAACTACCAGGTGATGAGTGGATTACTGCTATAAATAGATTATTCGATGCTACTATAAATGAAATAAGTTGCAAATAAAATACGATCGCTAATCGATAATAATACCAAATAAAAAACAAACATGAAAACAGTTAATTTAAAAACTTTTGTAGAATTCACACCAATAGAGAAAAACGTGTTAATTATGTCCTTAGAGTGTTTAAAAGAAGTAGTTGATGATGTACTACAGGATACTAATACACCTATTGAAGCAGAACCAGTACTACAAGAAAGAATAAAAGCTTTTGAATCTATAAGACAAAAGCTGGGCATATAGTTAGAGGTTGCAGTGTGCTATACACGTTCATGGTTTTATTAGTTGCAGCGGCGGCAAGGAAAAAGGGTTAACAGTACTGTGTACAAACCAATAACCCCGAAAAACACGGTGAAAGCCCAGTTGTTAGGTACACGCAGTCGCCGCTAACCTCTAACATATGTTTAGTATAAATTTGTCACCTGAAACACAAGCCTTAGTTTTTCAGTAAAAACTAGTTCTTTTTGGAACGAACGGTGGATGCCAGCTAGGTCAGGTAAAACATTGTACAAGTAAACGTTTTCACGAGCTTGTAGTGTACATAGGCTACCGACGGGTATAAGAGTTCGATTCTCTCACTAGCTGCTATGTTAAAACAACTTAATAAAATGAAGAAAAACAAAGAAATAGATCTACCTAAGTGGTACGATGGAGCTAAATATTTTAGCGGGGATATTGTAACAAACCCTTTTTCTGGCCAAAGTTATGAGTTAACAGCTAACGAGCTTGCTATGTATGACTTAATAATGGGTGCTAACTTAACGCGTAACTGGAAGATAGTTCAAAAAGGCTGCGACTGGTTTAGGCGAGCAAACCCTGAAGCGTATATGTGTCTCTTAGACTAGTATCAATAACGAAGCAGAACAAATAAAATTAGCGTTATGAATCTACTTACACAAAATAGTAAACTTAAAAAAACAAGTCAAGAGCTAGGCGTACGAGTGTTCAACTTCGGCCTACCAGCATACAAATCACAGTCTGGTAAACTAATATGCCCTATGGCGGACTCTTGCGTGAAGTTTTGCTATGCACGTAAAGGTGCGTACATCTGGTCCAATGTAAAACCAGCGTTTGAGAAGCGTTATGAATTATCAAAAACAGACGACTTCGTTAATAAAATGTACGATGAGATAGTTAAGAAGAAGCCTGACTACGTAAGGGTACACGACAGCGGTGACTACTATTCCCGTAAGTATCTTAATAAGTGGATCGACATAGCCCTGCTCTTTCCTAAAGTAAAATTCTATAGCTATACTAATATGGTGCAGCTAACGAAAGAAGTAGACTTGCCTTCAAACTTTGATATCATATATAGTGATAGCGGTAAACAATCGCATCTTATTGATACTGAAGTAGATAGACATACAAAAATATTTGGTTCTGAACAAGAACTGGATCGAGCAGGGTATGTTAACGCGTCTAAAGTTGATTTGTTTGCGACAAAGTGGTTCAGTAAAAATAAAAAAGTAGGACTAATATTTCACTAAAATGACAAGAAAAGACATATTAAATAAGTCTAGAGAATATAGTACCAAAGATAAAGAGGTTTCAGGAATGTTAGAATCTTTAATACAGTTAAAGTTTCACTACATACCACAGCTGCTACAGTATTTTGAACCAATAAAAGAAGGGAATAGGTATTTCCCACATATGGTAAAGCTTAAAGAAAAGTTTAAAAACTTAGATAACAAACAGAATACGATCACTAACGGATAACGATATATAATAATTAAACATGGCAAGTACAAGAGAATTAGATTCGGTATATATGGGCATAGCTCATGAAGTAAGTATACTGAGTAAGTGTAACAGGAAGAAAGTCGGAGCTGTAATAGTAAAAGACAACAATATATTATCGTTTGGCTACAACGGAACACCGAGTGGCATGTGTAATGACTGTGAAGAAAACAATACTACTAAGTGGTATGTACTTCACGCTGAGTCAAATGCAATATTGAAAATTGCTAAGTCAACACTGAGCTCAGAAGGTAGCACGTTATACTGTACGCTTTCTCCGTGTGATGAATGTTGCAAACTAATTATGCAATCTGGGATAACTAGAGTTATATATGAAGATGTTTACGAAAAATCTACAAAGGGATTAGATCTTATGATTGAGCACGGAATTGAGGTTGCAAGTTTATATAAAAACACAGCATGGAGTTAATTTTTAACCACATAGAGCAAACTTATGAACAAATTATTAATAACAACTATAGCAATAAGCTTAGCGATGCCAAAGAGCAACACGAGTAATGTTATACACAAGTCCTTTCCGACAGACGAGCAAGTAAAAGTAACGATCGAGTCCGCTCCGACAGACGAGCAAGCAAAAGTAACGATCAAGTCGTCATTGGAAGATCTAATCAACGCGATCATTTATGTAGAAAGTAGAGGCGATGACTCTGCGATAGGTGATAATGGTTTAGCTGTAGGTTGTTTACAAATACATCCTATATGCATCAGGGAGGCCAATAGAATCATCGGGTTTGATTCTTTTTGTCTAGATGACAGATATAATAGGCAACAGTCTATAAACGTATTTAAGACCATTAAAAAACGTTATGCAAATAAGTCGAATGAAGCTATAGCGCGCAACTGGAATGGCGGACCACTTGGTTATAAAAAGAAATCAACTATTAAATATTGGAATAAAGTCCAAACACGTTTACAAAATAAATACGAATAACTAAAGATAATAAATACATGAATATATTTTATTTAGACGCAGATCCAGATACGGCTGCTAGGTTACAGTACAACAAACACGTTGTAAAAATGGTTCTTGAGTCAGCTCAAATGTTATGCTCGGCGCATCATTTTCATGGCAATGGTGACAACGTTCCATACAAAGTAAGCCACATTAACCATCCAAGCACTATCTGGACTCGTTCTAATACTAAGCATTACAATTGGTTATACAACCATATGATGGCTTTAGGAGACGAATATACTAATCGTTATAAGAAAACACATCTTACAATAATTAAATGCAAAGATGCTCTTAAATGGCCTCCTATGGGTATGACTACGTCAGATTTTAAGCAACCTCCACAGGCAATGCCAGACAAATATAAAAGCGAATGTAGTATTAAGGCTTATTGGAAATATTATATAGCGGAAAAACACACAGTGGCTAATAAAGACGAAAAAATTTATGAAGAATATCCTATTAACTATTCATTAATAAGATTATTTAAACGAAAATTGAATATGAATTATACAACTTAAATATAAAAGCATAAAACATGACATTAGCCCTATAGGTTCCTTAAATAATAGGCTATTGTCACCCTGAGTAATTCAACACATGTAAAAATAAACAAAGTAAATATTTAAAAATGGAAAAAACACAAACAAAATTAAAGCAAGAACTACAAGCAAGCCTAGAGTCACTTGAGAGAATTAACAAAATGAATATGCGGCTAAACCAGGATCAAATTAATGCAGCTAAATTAGAAATTGAAGCAGCTAAAGTTAAGCTAAATGAAATAGATTGTAGACCAGTGTTGGGACGTCAAGATGTTGATGCTATTGATAAAGCAATAAGTGAAGCTTTTGAGGAGTTTGACTTCGAAGATCCTCGTGGCTATGATTTTCAATACTCAATAGATTACGATAATACTATATATGTTGATTCTATGGAAACAAATAAAGTTCAAGATGTTATGTACGAAATATCTAGTGCTATTCTTAAACTATTTAAAATCGAAGAACATGGAGAAAATGAAGAGTAAAATAATGTCTATAATATTTAGTGATTCATCAGTAGTTAGTGGAGCATCGTTTGATAAGTTCAAAAAGAAACTATCAATACAGTTTAAGTCCAGAGAAGAACCTTACGTCTTTGATAACGTACCATTTTCGATCTTTAATAAGCTTCGTAATGCTGAATCTAAAGGTGTATTCATAAATGAGGAGATCCTTGGAGTATATAAGAATGAGGCTAAATAAGCTGCAAAGCAAGTAGGAAATATTTTTTTAAAAAAAAATAAAACAAGATGAAGATTAATGTTGCGGCATTTAAAACATGACAATAGCCTATAAAGATCCTTAAGTAATAGGCTAATGTCATCCCCCCCTAGATATAAAGTAATAACGATGTCACAAGAAAGAAAAATACAATGGTTACATAGTAAACGCGTAATAACCCGCTGTATCCCTTGGAGTGACGAACCTAGTGAGGAAACTGATATATACATGTACTATAAACACGGAACACACCAATGTTATACATTGTTTGCTAGTAAGGCAAAGATTACAACATATAGGTCTCTTAAGTGGCATTTTTTAGCAATATACTTTTTAAACCAAGAGTACTCCGATGATAAATTCTTAGAACATGTCTTTAGATTTATAGCTGACAAAGAAAATGGTTTTACAACTTTTTTTATAAGCAAAAAAACACTGAACGATATAATAGAAGATGTGTTTGCACAAGGCGGTGAGCCTCCAGTAAATAAGATACGTAAGGTTATATTTAAACCACCTGCTTGGCATTTTACCTTAAGTGAAAAACTAAGTATTGTGGGTAGGTTAATCGGCAGGGTGAAGTTGGACAAAACTATATTATACCAGTGCATGTTAGATATAAACGATGCTGGTCAAAAAATAACAGTTAAAAGGCTATCGTCACTACTCGGTGTTACACCTAGAACAATTTATCGCCACATGTGCGACACTTTAAAACAAGAAAAAACAATATTAAATGAAAAGCTATAATGTAGATAATTATATTAGATATAAAAAAGACGTAGATCGATCAATAATCGATGGTAAATTCTGGGACGAATATTCTAGAGATGAACTAATAACAAAGTTTTTACCGTTAGTAGAAAACTTAGCCAAGAAATTTTCAACATCACAACAAGCATCTGGTGTACTTAGCATAAATGATCTAATACAAGAAGGATCTGTTGGTCTGGTTGCTGCTGTAGATAGGATTGATTGGGAAAAGTTACTAGCCTCTAACGATATTGAGAAAACAATAAAGTCTTTTTTAAGTAAAAGAATTAAAGGAGCAATAAGAAGAGCTGTAGACACACACAGAGGTAACATACGCATACCAGAGCATAAGCTAAATGAAATACGAAAAGATTTCGGTAAAGATAAGAGAATGGTTGAAATGTTCTTTAATAGTATATTTTTAAGCACCGATGCAAAACCTAACCAAGACGAAAACTTAGCTTACCAGATAGCTGACGAGTCAGAGCCATACAATGTAGAGCTATTAAACGCATATCTAAAAAGCTTACTTAAAAAACATCTTAACGAAAGAGAATATGAAGTTTTAAGATTGAGCTACGGGTTGGACTGTGATAAGCACAGCGCTAAGCAAATAGCAGAAGAACTTAATATAAATGGTTCATCTGCTTATGTCCGCGTATCACAACTAAAAAAGCAGGCTGTTGATAAACTAATAGACAAAGTAGACCACTCGCAAGTGCTTGACTATCTTTAAGTTAAGTATTAAATTTCAATAAAAACATGTAATTATAATTAAACATACCAAGATACCAAAATGACAATTAATGAAAAATTAACAGAAATTCAAACAAGGTTTAAATCTAAAAAATCAAGATTTAACTCTTTCGGCAAGTATTATTTCAGGAGTGCCGAAGACATTCTCGAAGCAACAAAACCCTTTTTAAAGGAGTTAGGAGTAACAGTTATAATTAACGAAGAATTAATAGTAACAGATCCACCTATTTTTAAAACAACTGCATCTGTGAGCGATGGCAAGAATGCTATACATGCGACAGCTGTGGTTGGTGTCGATCTAGATCAAAAAGGTATGCAGATGCCACAAAAATTTGGATCAGCCTCTAGTTATGCTAAAAAATACGCGTTAGGTAATCTATTTCTAATAGATGACACGCAAGACAGTGATGCTGCTAATACACACGGTAAAGACAAAAAAGAGACGATAACATCAACTAAAGATCCAGCATACGAAAAAGCAAAAAACTATATAAGGGAAGGCGGAACAGTAAGTGCAATAAAGAGTAAATATGCACTTAGCCCAGAGATTGAAAAGTCTCTGTCTACACTATAAATGAACAAAAAACAAATTATAGACAAACTACGTGAAGATGAGCACTATTATGGACAGTTCGGTAAACAGTACTTAAGTAATAGTGACATCATAACGTTACTAACAAACCCTTTATGTTTTGGTAATCAAAGCAAACCGTCGCCAGCATTGTTGGTTGGTGGTTATTTTCACACGGCAATACTAGAACCTCACAAATTAAAGAGCTTCAAGATAATACAGTCGTCAACTAGGAATACCAAAGTTTACAAAGAGATGTCAGGTGGCGAATTATGCCTGTTACAAAAAGAAGTTGATAATATAGAATTACTTACTGAAAAAGTATTATCTAATACTATATGTAAAGATCTTATACGTAATGGCGATACAATATACGAAGAACCTGGCATTAAGGAGATAAACGGTTATATGTGGAAAGGTAAAGCAGATATAATAAACAAAAGCGAGAAACTAATAATAGATCTTAAAACCACAAACGACATTAACTCGTTCAAATCTTCAGCTTGGAAGTACAACTATGATAGCCAAGCTTACATTTACAGTCAAATATTTGGTTATGAGTTGATATTTATAGTTATAGATAAAAACACACACCAAATAGGAATATTTGATTGCTCAACAGAGTTTATAGAACGCGGAATTGAAAAAGTACAGAAAGCCACAGAGGTTTATGAACTATTCTACGAAACAGAACACTTTGACAGAGATCAATATTTCATCAACAAAACTCTCTAGGTTTACAAACTAAATACGATTAACCTAGGATAATAATAAAACAAAAAATAATATGAGAAAAACCAAAAGAAGAGGAGTAAAAGTTTGCACAGTAACCGGAATGAAAACCAAATTAGACAACTTTTACCCAAAACAAACGCACGTAAAAGCTGTTGACAATTTAAGGAGAAACACCGGAGCAACTAAAAACCAATTAATTAGAATGTTTAAACAGTTAAGTACTTATTAAAAAATGGCAAGTATAATAGCAACAAGTATCGATCTTAGTAAGATTACTAAAGACAAAATTATTAACGGAAAAAAAGGTAAGTATTTACCTATTACTATCACGTTAAACGATGAACTAGATCAGTTTGGCAATCAAGGTCCAGTAGTTATTCAGCAGACAAAAGAAGAACGCGAAGCTAAAGTAGGCAAAACTTACTTAGGCAATGCGAAGGTTGTTTGGTCTAATGGAGTAAACGTTGAACCAGCCCCTAGAGACGGGCAACAACAGAGATCACAACCGATGACTGTTAACACCACAGTTGTTGATGCTAACGATCTTCCATTTTAATATGGAACAATGTGAAATGTGTGGACAAGATATGTCACAGGAGGAATATGACTTCTGTGACATATGTCCAGATTGTAGAGACGGCCAACACTAATTAAAAACTAAAATGCAAACAACCGAGATAAATGGATTCACGATTGACCGGTTCAATCAATATGGCTTAAAAGAAGGGGCAAGTCAAGGTATATGTCCTCTTTGCTCACATAATAGAAAACCAAAAAACCAAAAAGCAAAATGTTCGTCTTATGATTGGGACAGAGGAATAGGTACTTGTCATAACTGTAACACATCGTTTCAATTACACACATACCAAAGAAAGGGTGCTAGTGAACGAAAGTATGTTAGACCAGAAACAAAACTAATGATGCAGGGTTTAACTCTGAGGAGTAAAGATACACCAACAACAGATAAAGTTTCGGAATGGTTCGAGTCTAGAGGAATATCTCAAAAGACATTAAACGAACTACACGTTGGTCAAGGTGCTGAATATATGCCTCAAACTGGTAAAGTAGAAAACACCATACAATTTAACTATATGATGGGTGATCAACTTATCAATGTTAAATACAGAGATGGTCGTAAAAACTTTAAGTTATACAAGGGTGCTGAAAAAGTATTTTACAATATAAATAGCATAATAGGTTATGATAGCTGTATTATAACCGAAGGCGAGATGGATGTGTTAGCACTTCATGAAGCTGGTGTTAAGAATGTAATATCGGTACCAAACGGTGCAACATTAAATAACAACAATTTAGATTACTTAGACAACTGTATAGATTACTTCGAAGATAAAGAAAGAATACTGTTAGCGGTTGATAAAGACGAACCGGGTCAAATGCTACAACAAGAGCTTGTCCGTAGGTTAGGTGCTGAGATCTGTTTCATAGTTGACTTTGATGATTGTAAAGATGCTAATGAGTATTTAATTAAATACGGTGCGGAAAGCTTATCAGAATCAATAGCAAAAGCTAGACCATATCCACTAGAAAACGTAACAACGTTCAAAGATATTGAGAACGATATAACAGACTTTGTTAAGAATGGCTTTAAGCCAGGTTTTCAAGTTGGTCTATCTAATTTTGATGATATATTTTCAACATACACTAAACAGTTTATAACAGTAACGGGTATTCCTAGCTCTGGCAAGTCAGACTTTGTTGATCAAATGGTTGTTGGTTATAACCAAAACTATGGTTGGAAAACAGCGTTTGCCTCACCGGAGAATCAACCAACGTATTTGCACGCACATAAACTAATGCGTAAAGTATGGGGTGATATGCCAAATGTGGGTGATATAGGTGGTGCAAAATGGAACGAAGTAGCTGAACACGTTAACGATCATTTTTTCTTCATAGATATGGATAAATATGATTTAGACTCAGTGTTACGTAAAGGTGCAGAATTAGTTAAGCGTAAAGGTATCAAATGCTTAGTAATTGATCCATACAACAAAGTGCGAGATATAAATGCTAAGACTGACGATGTAAATCGTTACACGATGGATTACTTAATGAAGATAGAGATGTTTGCAAAAAAGTATGACTGCTTAGTTTTTATAGTAGCGCATCCAACTAAGATGTATAAAGGTAGTGATGGTAAAATTGAAGAACCAACTATGTATAACATTAAAGGTGGTGGTGAATGGTACGACGCTAGTTATCACGGGTTACTGGTACACAGGGATTATGAAGCTGGTACAACTAAAGTTAAAGTTCTTAAGGTTAAGTTTCAAAACCTTGGAGAGAACGGTGCTGAGGCTTTGTTTACTTGGGATCCAGCCTCTGGAAGGTTTATACCTGAAATATCTATAAAATCTAATGACTTGCCGTGGGAATAAAAAAAGTACCAGAAGGCTATGCTATGACTGAGTATGAGATGGAAGCAAATAAATGGTGTGTTAACAATAATATTACCATAACAGTAAGACAAGTTACTTGGAGGGAAAAGAAATACTATGTTGATATAGAAACAGGTAGGTTCCCTAATAGAAAGCTTATTGCAACGTCTCCAGAGAAATATAATTACAAAACTGCACAAAAAAAGGCAGCAGAATACAGAGTTTATTACTATAATAAAAGAGAAATAAAAGATGAGGACTAAATTTGAGAATGCTAACGAAGCATATGAATACTTTTACGATAAGATATTAGTTGAAGGTATTGAGTTTGATAACACGAGAGCGCTATTTAATGTTGGCTTTTATATTACTAATCCAGGCATGAAGTCTATAACAAATATAGAACGTAAATGGAAATTACACTACGCTTATGCTGAATGGCAATGGTACTTATCTGGCGATCCTAATATAAGCAAGTTAGGATATATATACGGTAAAGTCCCTAAAATATGGAAACGTATGGCTGACAAGTATGGTGATGTTAATTCTAACTATGGGTACCAATGGCTAAGAGGTGATCAACTTGAAAAAGTAATTAATCTTTTAAAAGAAAATCCAAAAACAAGACAGGCTGCGATAAGTATATATGATGGCAAAGAAATAGACAAATATGATAACGACACGCCATGTACTTATGCGATACAATTTACGATAATAAACAATGAGCTGTGTATGTCTGTCTATATGCGATCTAATGACCTCTGGTATGGTTTCTGCAATGACCAATACCAATTTGCATCATTGCAGCAGTTAGTTGCAGACGAACTGTCTATGGACACCGGGTGGTACTACCACCACGCACATAATTTACACTTATATAATGATAAGATTTGAAATATAAAATATACCACATTTTTAATAAAAAGATCGGAGTAACACGTGATCTTTATAAGAGAGTTACGGAGCAACAAGGTTATGCTCCAGGAGAATATGAAGTTCTACTCGAGTCAGATGATATAGATTTAGTATCAGACTTAGAGTTAGAACTTCAACAGTCTTATGGCTATAATGTTGATAGTAAACCATATAACCAATTGTACAAAAACCAAAAACCAAATAATAATAATAATAATATGAAAATAAACGCAACAGAACAAACATCAACCTTTCCATGTCCAGTTAACAAGTTAAAAGGTAGGCTTATGGATAATAAAGGTTTGACTTGGGAAACAGACCACGGTGAATTTGAGATTAACAGTGAAACAATACCTTGGATAGTAGCTAACGCCAAGACATCTATGTATAACCCAAATAGATGTTATATCTACAACAAAGCTTATAACTATGTTTTCTTAACAGAAGATACTTATCCACAAGCCTACAGTCCATCAAACCACAGTATAATATTTGAGCGTATAAGAAATTGGGCTCAAGAACGAGGGCTTTATGACTCTGGTGATTTAAAGACACAGTATGTCAAGTTAATAGAAGAAAGTGGTGAATTAGCTAGAGCTATATTAAAACACGACGATGATGAGTTTGTAGATGCTATAGGTGATATGGTTGTAGTATTAACCAATTTAGCACATCTAGGTGGTACAACAATAGAACGTTGTATTGACTCTGCATACAACACTATAGCAAACAGAACTGGTAGCATGATAAACGGAACATTTGTTAAGGATTAATGGCTATACGAGATCCAAAAAGTACTCACTACGAGTTATATAAAGGTACACAAGCTATCGACGTTATTGAGGCTGCTTTAACTAAAGATGAATTTATAGGTTTTTTGAAAGGCAACGCTTTGAAATATCAGCTACGTCTTGGTAAAAAAGATAATATGAGTAGAGAGTTTGAGAAAATAGAGTTTTACACTAAAGAAATAGAAAGATTAACATGAGAAATTACGTAACAAGAACACGAGATCAAATAGTGCTAGATGTTATTGAGAAAATAGATAACAGAAGCGTTATGGGTAACGACAAATATGGCGGAACCATGATGAAAGAGATAGAAAATGGTGAAAAAGATTTAAAAGACTTCATCATCGATGTACAAGAAGAATTAATGGATGCTTTATTATACCTTGAATCTGCAAAACATTGTCTAAACGATGCTATACAAGATGCTGCACTACGAATGGTTGCCGAGTAATGAAGAATCGATCAAGAAAAAAAAGAGGCCCTGTCAGAAGTAACAAAGTTACCTATGACGGGGTGACTTTTGCCTCTGGTTTAGAAAAATATATGTATCGAGCGCTTAAAAAAGCTAAGATAAAATTTGAATATGAGCCAAGAACATACCAACTGTTAGAGTCATTTGAGTTTAGTAGTTGCGCTATAGAAAGACAAGCTAATGGTAAGGGTGACTTTAAAGACCGAGGAAACAAAAAAATACTTGGCATTAAATACACACCAGATTTTGAAGGCGTTGGTTGGACATGTGAAACAAAAGGTAGAGCAAATGATAGCTTCCCTATTAGATACAAGTTATTTAAACATTGGGTTCAGAATAATGATCCTGGTAGGTTGCTTCTAAAGCCACAGTGTCAACGCGAGTGTGACGTAGCAATTGAATTAATACTACAATTAAAGAATGAAAAGGAATAATAAGATCGTAACCGCACAACAAAAAAGACTAGCACGAATAAAATATGGTGAACGTCAAGTTGACAAATGGATAAAATGGAGATTGCAGCGATTTGGCTGTGTAAAGTATAAAGATTTAATAAAACAACAAGAAAAAAACGGAATATGAGAACAGACTGGAGTTTAAGTATCGGGCTATATCCTGGTATGTTGTTCGGATTTAGAACATACGAACACGAAAGTGAAACCTTTAATAAGGTAACACATGTATTTTATTTGCCATTTGTAGATTTGGCTTTAGAAATAATGAGAATAAATAACGAAGAAGAAAACAATGACGAAGGATAAAAAGTTGTTAAGTGATATAACTGTGCACAATAAGTATGCGCGTTATTTAAAAGATGAAAACCGTAGAGAGACATGGTTAGAGCTAGTTACCAGGAACAAGGATATGCACATAAAAAAATATCCAAACTTAAAAGATAACATTGAGGAACTATATGTTAAATACGTAATACCTAAGAAAGTATTACCTTCGATGAGATCGTTACAGTTTGGTGGTAAAGCAATAGAGCTAAATAACTCTAGAATATACAATTGTGCATTTATGCCTGTTGATAGTATACACTCTTTTAGTGAAGCTATGTTTTTATTATTAGGTGGAACAGGTGTTGGCTATTCTGTGCAAAATCACAATATAGAAAAACTACCTGAGATACGTAAACCTAACTACAATAGACACAAGAGATACATAGTACAGGATAGCATAATGGGTTGGGCTGACGCTATTAAAACGTTATTTAAGTCCTACACCGGAAAGCTAACATCGCATATAACATTTGATCTATCTGATATTAGAGAAAAAGGTGCTGCGTTAGTAACAGCTGGAGGTAAAGCTCCTGGACCTGAGCCACTTAGGTTGTGCTTAGTTCAAATTGAAGCCATACTTAGACAGAAAAAAGATCGACATCAATTAACAGATATAGAGTGCCACGATATAATGTGTCATATAGCTGATGCTGTTTTAGCTGGTGGTATAAGAAGAGCAGCTATGATCTCGTTGTTTGATTTAAACTCAGAAGCAATGCTTAGCGCTAAGGTTGGAGCTTGGTGGGAAACAAACCCACAGAGAGGTCGAGCTAATAATTCAGTATCATTATTAAGACACAAGATCGATAAAGAGACCTTCTTTAATCTAATGGAAAGAGTAGAAGCATCTGGATCTGGTGAACCTGGTATATACTTAACCAACGATAAAACCTGGGGTACAAATCCATGTTGCGAAATAGCTTTAAGACCATATCAGTTTTGTAATTTGACTGAGATTAACATGTCTACAATTAAAGATCAAGAGGACTTTGATAACTGTAGTTCTGCTGCGGCATTCTTAGGAACGTTACAAGCTGGTTATACAGACTTTCATTATCTAAGGGATATATGGCAAAGGACTACAGAAAAAGATGCGTTAATCGGCGTATCTATGACGGGTATAGCTGATAAAAATGTTTTAGGTTTAAGCTTCAACAAAGCCGCAGAGACTGTTAAGAGCACAAATGCTTTTTATGCTAATAAAATAAATATAAACCAAGCGGCAAGGGCTACTTGTGTTAAACCAGCTGGAACAACTAGTTTAGTTTTAGGTACTAGTAGTGGGATTCATGCTTGGCATAGTGAATACTATATTAGAAGAATGCGTATAGGTAAAAATGAAGCTATATATAAATACTTAAACGCTGTGTTACCAAAAGGGTTTTTAGAAGACGAGTTCTTTAGTCCAACAACAACAGCAGTTTTATCTATTCCACAAAAAGCACCAGATGGAGCTATAACTAGAAAAGAGTCTGCATTAGATTTGCTTGAAAGAGTTAAACAAATATCTAAAGATTGGGTTCAACCAGGCACAGTTGATGGTGCTAATACACACAATGTGTCTTGCACTGTTACAGTTAAACCTAGTGAATGGAAAGAAATTAGTAGCTGGATGTGGGAGAACAAAAAATACTATAATGGTCTATCTGTATTACCAGAAGATGGTGGAACATATAAGCAGACACCGTTTGAAGACTGTTCTAAGGAAACATATGAGAGAATGATGAACGATTTATTAAGCGTTAATCTTGACATGTCATTAGTTTCAGAGGATTTTGATGCGACGTCGTTCTCAGAAATACTTGCTTGTGCTGGTGGTGCTTGCGAAATCAAATAACTATTTAATTTAAAACTATACATGAGCCATAAATACAACTTTTATGGCTCATTTAACCAACAAAAATGATCTATTAAATACTACTTTTTTAGAGATACAGATAACGAAAGCAACCTTTTGGATGGGAAAACTTACCACGCAGCAGGTTATGTTGAAAAACTATATTGCGAAATAGGAAAGCCGAACAGGAGTGGGAAAGACCTTGCAGTAATTTTTTTTTGAACCATTTGAAGGAACAATAACAAGTGCTTGGAGAGCATTGGATGAAGTTGAACTATTTGAGGTTGCTGAATGGGAATACAAACAACTGATTGAAAAGTTTGATATGTTCTTTGATTATTAGCAACTGTTATGCTTTCGTTTTAATGCAGCAACCCAAACAACAAAGCAATAATAACCCCTCCTAACGCAATCTTACGTGTTCTAAGCAACTTTCTATTTTTCTGTATTGTTTCATCTTTATAGTAAATTAGAGAGTCGTTTAGAATGCTTGAGATATTCTCCCAGTTCTTTATTTCCATTTTATATGTTAGCATCTTCTTGTCTTGTAAACCAATGACAGCACCTTGTTCGCTCCTAGTGTTAAGTAAATCAACAATCATTATGTTGTCTAACCTATATTGGTCAACTGTTGTACACACACTATCTCTCTTGAGCGTATCTTGTGCGCAAGCTATCCCTGATAATAAGCTGAACGCTGTCGTTACTAAGATAAATATACTTAATCTCTTTTTCATTCTTTATTCTCCATTTCATAACTACCTCTCGCTCTATTATAGTTAAAGTATCCCTAACGTTTCTTATAGAGTCTATTCGAGAGTATAAATTGCTTAATGTTTCTTTTTCACCTTTGTCTTTAACGGTTAAAAACAATATATTACCAATACTTATAGCTAGTATACAGACTAATACAATTACAAAGGTTCTACGCACTGATCTTTCTGGCAAACTCACTTATTAAATCAGCATACTTGCAAACATCTTTGAATTTGTTTGCTTCTAAATTTGTCCCAAAAAAAGGCTCAACTAACAAGCCAGTTGGGATACCACTTGCTACAGCCCAGTAACCTCTTTGATTACTATTACTTAGTGGCTTAGCACCCCTATTTCTACTGCCATATTCATCGGCAACCATATCACAAAACAATTTAGAAAATCTTTTACCCTCTTCGTTTGTGTGAAAGTATAAGCATTCAACACCACTCGCTTGTGGAATAGCTGCATTAAAATGTAACTCTATAGTTAGATCATAGTTAGATAACTTACCGTATGTGGCTTTCATCTTTCTACGATAACTGCTGTTGGGTTTATGTACAAAATAATCTAAACCAGTTTTCTTAGCAACCTCGATATTATAATTATATTCAGACTTACCTATATAGCTAGACTTAGCACCTTTGCTAATCCAATCATGTCCAACAACTAGTGCTATATCTCTTTTCATTTCACTAGTTTAATTGTATCCACAACCATTGAGTCTTTAACACATATAAAGCTCGTATCAAACTTAACAACTACAGAATCAGCTATATAATTATCTACTAAAAACGAATTGCTTTTTTTAACACAAGAAACCATTGCTAACAACGTTAACGATGCTATAATTACTTTTTTCATATTTATTATTATCACTTATTAGCCTATAAATCTAACACTGTTGTATGACATTAGCCTATTACTTACTTATCTTTATAGGCTATTGTCACCCTTTATTACTTTTTAGTTTTTATTTCGTATTTTTTACCATCAAAGATATATGATGTCTTACCTGCGGCTTTAGCTTCTTTTTTAGCTTTAGCTTTAGCTTTCCTTTTTTCAACTTGCTTTTCTTTTTTTAACCTTTTGTATACAATCTTTATGTAGTCTTGTTCTTCATTTTTAACATTAACATCCCAAGTCCTCCAACCAAGACCTAAAGCCATTCTTTGGTATGCATTATTCCTGCTATCTAAAGCTTCTGATACACCTTTTACTTCTACTAAAGCTCTATCTAGTGGTAGGTTTAAAGCTGCTGAAGCTACACTAGCCCATTTTTGATATACAGGAGATGGATTTAATTTTCCGTCTAAGGTAACATCCCAACCCATTGCGTTTATAACATCTTTTTCGTACCTATCGGTTTGTATTGCACTATATATTTTTCTAAACTTAGACCCAATAGGTGGAGACACATTCATTAATTCTAAAATAGTTTGTGTATGATCTGCAGTATAACCTTTCTCTTCTTCTTTGTAATATCTAAGTATACCGTTTTTTAATGTTGACACAACTGCACCAGCTAATCCACTACCTCTTAATAAAGTATCAATCATGTTGTTTATTATTTTTTCGTACTTTTTATCTAATACTTCTTTTCTTTTTTCGTCATCATCATCTGGGTTAAACTCAGGTAACATAGCAAATAATGCAGTTTGTAACGATGCAAATATAAGGTTCTGTATAAACCCATAATAGGCTATTTTACTTAGGTTTGTTTTCCAATCACCTCTACCAGCAATTAAGTCTTGTCCAGCTTTCTTTATTAACCTAGTATATTGCATCGGAGTATTTTGAAAAGCTAATATTAAACGTCCTAAATGACTAGCTTGTTGCTTAGATACGAGCATAGGATCTCCAGATTGCTGTGTTTCATCTGATATTGTACTAAAGTCCTCAAACGCCTTAGCTTCTGCTTGAGCATCAGACATCCCTTGTTTTTTGTATGTCTTAGTTCTATTTATTAAGAATGATGCACCACCTGTTGCTATTGCAAAACTATCAGCTATTTGTGTTGGCTTGAAACCTATCTTGAGTAAGTACGCTATAACAGCAGAGGCTTTGTCTTTTGCATTTATTGCTTGACTAGCAATTTCAGCTTCTTGAATATCTGACTTTAAACCAGCACGTCTTTCTTTTAGTTTGTCAGAGTTAAATATTTTAGCCCAAGCTTTCCAATAAGCTGGTTGGTTAGCAAAAGCTGCACCCGCTTTCAATGGATTGTTATCACTCCAGTTCATGAAGTTAGTAAAAGATAACATCTGAAGCAATGCGGATCTTCTATTGAAGAACATTATAGTACCAACTGAGTTGTTCACCCAGTTCAACCATCTTTGTTCTATATCTCCAGATCGTCCAGGTCTGTTACTACCAGATTTCATTCTATCTATAGAGTTAACTAAAGCTTTGACATAGTTGGTTCCATATACAGCTTCTAACTTGTTCAGGTTTGTTTTACTAAATATCTCGTCAGCATTTTCTATAAACTCTGCAAGGTACTCCTTTCTGTTTATGTTGTCACTTATGTCGTTTAAGTCTTTTAATATACTACCAATATCCCAGTGTTCTTTTGGTTCAACCCATGCTTCCTTTTTAGATAGAGCCTGCAGTCCTTCTGCAAAGCCAACTAAGTCTGGGTCGTTTTCAACGAGTTTACTTATTTTTTTCTGAGACCTCTTGTATACACCAGGTATAGTTTGTCCTTGTTTATTCCAGAGATATATCCTAATTGCTTGATCTATAGTATAATCAGTGTCTGCGATCTTATCACCAAGTCTATTTCTAATATCATACATCTCTAGAAGAGCCTTGTAATCCTTTTTTAGAGCTTGACTAGCTTGCTCGAGTGCTGCAACACCACGCACATACGGTCTAACGAGGTTCGTTTCGAAAAACTCTTGATCTGCTTCACCTTGTTTACCTTTGCCAGCTAAAGTATAAGATGTTAAACCTCTAAAGTCTTCTGCACTAGGAGGAATAAAGTATTTGTATTTACCTTTACTAGCGCCTTTCTTTCTAGCTATAACCTGCGAATAAAAAGCTTTAGCTTTAACACCCTTATTACGCTCTACCATTTTGTTAAGATCAGAGCTCATGCTTTTTTTCCTACTGGCTACAGCTTGTTGTACTTTGCTTTTTACATCAAACGTCTCTAATACTTCTTTAACAGCAGTTACATTTTTAATAGCATCGTCAACAAAATAAAAGTCATTATATCCTTCAGCAACTTTACTAACCATCCAATCAGCTTTAGCCTGAGCAGTGCTGTTAGCTAAACCTGTTATGTTTTTAATAGGTATTTCTAAACCTAAACCTTTCATGAAGGCATGTATAGCACGCTCTGAAGCCTCAGGTCTAGCCGTTAATATAAAGATGTTTTTGTTACCAAATTTATCTATAGCTTTTTTAATTCTAGGAATCAATGGACCTGGAGTACCTTGAACCACTTTGTTAAATTCGCTAAAATCAAAAGTAGCACCCTCCTCTAGTAATGATTCTCCATTGCTAGCAAACTCAGCTGGCGTTATCTTATAGGTTTCGTCATCTTGGTTTACTATAACTTTGCTTTCACTAAAAGCTAAAGTATCATCAAAATCATACACACTTATACCTTTTGGGTTTTGGTGGTAAGACATGCTTCTAGATTTGGCAATAGCTTTTTGTTGAGCGTTTATTTTTCTAGCCTCTAATAGCTTGTTGGTTTTGTTTGTTAGTTCTTTGTTGTACTGCGTTAGCGTTTTTGATTCACTGAACTTTTGTAGCTTTATTTCTGGTAACTTGGTTTTAACAGCATTTGAAGTACTGTCCATAGCAGAGACAACACTAGGGTCGGCATACCTAGCCACGTATACGGCATCTTCTAAGTAAGCTTCTTCGTTGAAAAATATATTACCACCAGGCATACTTGATCTATAGAAATCACTTAAAACACGGTCGTGTATTTTAGGTATTATAGCTACTTTATAGTTTTTAAATATTTCATCAAGTGTTCTTGTATAGTTGTCATAAGTTATATACCTAGCAACCTCCTGTAGTATTTCAACAGCTGGTATCGTATGCTCATATCTATAGTCTTTATCACCTAAATTTTTCGTTTTAAAGAAATAAGATGGAATTGCTGCTGTTCTAACCAATCCTCTTATGCTAGAGTTAAACCAATTTAAAATCATGGTTAAGTCTTCTTTGCTTAATTCTTTTTTGTCGTATTGCTCTTTAAGCTTATTTGCTATCTTTAAAAACCCTTTTCTTTGGTTGATAGCATAATCTTGCCTCTCGCTTAAAGTCCATTTAGTATTGTCCCAGTCGCTAAAGTTGTTTGCAGTTTGTCCTGGTGAAGCTTTTATTTTAAATTTCTTATCATCAAATTCATAAGTTCTAGAGGTTTTATCATATTTAACGTCGTAGCCATTGCTACGTAGAAAACCAAACCAATCGTCCCTGCTTAAGAAAAGAAAACTCTGAGTAATAGGTTTTAGCTCTCCATTTTTACCATAGTAACCAACAAACTCATCTGCAACTTGGTTTTCAAAGTCAGCTTTTTCAAACTTAACAGGTACACTGTACACCTTACCCCACCCAGCACTTATTGTTGGCATTAGTGTATCTATAATTTCAGAAAAACCAAAATCTTCTACTAGCGGTGTAAAAACATTTTTAACAAAAGATGATCTAACTCTGTTAACATTTTCTATGTTCGAGAACTTTGATTTAAACGGATTGCTATCAACAACGACACCAACCTTAGTTATCCATGTCTTATATTTGGTCGAGTAGCTTTTCATTATGTCACGCTTACCAGATGCAGCACCAGCAATTTCGCTTTTAGAAAACCCTGATACACGCATCTCTTGTCTAATGAAAGTGTTAGCAGCTAAAGATGAATATGTTTTAGCCATACCTTTGAGTAACTGTCCAATGGGACTACGTAATTCTCCTTTAGGCAACACATTTGGAACCCCCTTTGGTGTAATACCTATAGCAGTTTTTAGGTCTTCTAATGTCTCCTTAGATATACTGCCGATAAACTCAGGTTTAAGCTTTCTAACATTAGTTTGACTTGTTAAACCTTTACTTCTACCTTTTGGACTGGTTAATTTACCGGTTGGGTCGATGTGTGGTTCATAAAAGTAGTCAAGTACTCTTTTCGGTAAACCTAGAGCAGTACCTTTTATGTTTTTTGGTACATCTAGTGTTTCTTTACCTATAACTGCTTCTGGTAAAGCTATATTGTATTTAGGGAGTATTTTAACAAACTTTGCTAAGTTGTCTGCTTTAAAGAAAAACTGTTGTATTGTTCTAGCTTCCACTATAGAACCTAAGTTTGCTGCGGCTTCATCTATTTTTTTAGCGGGTATACCTATTATTTGCTCACCTATTTCACCAGCATACTGCTTAGCTATATTTTTAAACGTAGGGCTACCTTCAGGTTCTTTAGTTATAGTTATATTCTCTGGTGCGCCAGTAAACCCAAGGGGATTTATGGTTGGTCTTTCTTTTACACCAACAGTCTCTTGCACGGGAACATCAACACTATCGTCAGCTACTTGTCTAGCTTCTTTAACATCTAAACTCTCGGCTCTTCTCTCTGCTTCTATTGCTAGCTTTTTCTTAGCGTCTAGCTTACTAAATCTAGTGTTAGCAAATATAAACTCACCAAATGTAATTGGTTCACCACCCTCTGTTTTTCTAACAGCAGCTGGATCATAGTTTATCATTCTATCTACTACACCTTCAAGCATTAGTTCTGCTTCTTCTTTTGATATAGCCCTAGAGTTTACATAATTATATATTGCCCCGCCTGGCAAGGTTGATTCATACGCTTTGTTGAACACGTCTCTAGATAAGAAGTCTTCCTTTGTTTTTATGCTTTCTGGAACTAGTGAATTTATATCACTAAGAACACTTTTAGATGGCTTAACGCCTCTTGTTGTTTTCTCTGCATCGGTTTTAAGCTTTTTAAACATCTCACTTTCTTCTACAGACTTTAAGTCTTCTTTGTTAAAAGTGCCATCGTTTATTTTTTTAGCCATATCAGAAATAAACTTAACTACAGCTGGTTGTGTTGAAATATCTGAAGGTATGTTTGCTTTATTCTTAAATAAACTACCTAGATTATATAAGAATGTTCTACTTACTTTTTTGTCTTTTTTAATCCTACCAATACGCTCTATAAAACCAACAATTATCTCCTCAGAGTTAAACATTATATCATCAGTCTCGCTAACTGTTTCAACAACTTGTGCTGGATCTACAAATCCAAACATTTCTTCAGCTATGTCTGGATGTGTTTCCTCTAAAAAGTTCTTTATTTCTTTTGCTACAACATCTACGTCAAACCCGTTGTCAATCCAATCCCATAAAACTAAGTGACTAACTTCGTGTGTTCCTGTGTTAGCTCTTTCGTTCTTGATTTGTGACTCTTTTACTGTTATGTATGTATATACACCGTCTATTTTAGATGCTTGGCCATTAAGTGCGCCACCATCTTCAATTACACCCCTCCAAAACTTCTTCTCCGAATCACTAGTTTTTTCATCATCTATTTTTTTGTTTGCAAAATCAGTGGCTTCTTTTTCTGTTTCAAAGTTATAACCTTTGCTTTTTTTATCTTTAACACTTTTCAAGACAGCATTAGCCGCTTTATTGTTTTTATCAACTTCCTCTGCTAGATATATCTCGTAAGCTTCTTTGTTTAACGCACCTTCGTTTGGATCTAAACCTTCGCTAAGTAACTTATCTTTTGCTTGCTCTGTTATTTTGTTATATCGTGCCTCATCATTAACTTTAAGTAATTCAAACTTATTACTACTCTGCTTAAATGCTTCTATAGATACTTGACTTATAGCATACTGTTCTGCTAGTTCATTTATTTTTGTTTTTTTGTACCTATTACTTGCTTTAGAGTTTTGCACCGCTACAGCCTCATTTCGCAGTTCACTTTGTTTAGCAAAGGCTTTTTTGTATGCGTTAAAAGCACTATAACTCATATTTTTTCTAAATATAGCTTCGTGCTCCTCTATTTTTTTATATATATCGTTGTTGGTCTTTTTTATATCGTCTTTTATCCTTGCAACATCATTATTGTCAAGTTCTGGATTCAGCAATTCTTCTTGTAAACCGAGCAACCTCTTTGATAGAGCGTCAACCTCTGTTTTACTAGATTCAGGCATCAAGGTTCTAACAGCTGCACCCATCGCTACGCTACCACCACCTAAAAAACCGCCGAAGAACCCACCAGAAAATGTGGCATGGTCAACACCTTCCCATATGTTGTCGTTTCCAGATATAATATTTTGAGTTAACTGTGTTAGTCCTTCCGTTATAGCTTCACTAGAAGTACCAATAGCGAACTCTTTTGCTATCTTTGTTGCATAAAACCTGTTCGCAGCATTACCTGTTAACAGATCACCCATTGCTTCTTTCTGCATAGTCTTGGTTGCATTCTTAAAAAACCTTGCACCAAGTATATATGTTGGTGCAGTACCAAGTAAGCCCTCAGCTGCACCATAGCCTGTAGCTACTAGAAATTTATCTAAATCAGACCTGCGCTTATCATTAAACTCTAAGTTCTCACCATACTTCATTACGTCGTCGTATTGGTCTAAGAACTCTTCATAGTTCATTTCGTTAAGTTGTTGACCAGCAGACATTACACCCATTGACGTACCAGACATAGCAGCAGCGGCTCTAGTACTTAAACCAGCTACAGAACCAGCTCCACCAGTGGCAGCCATTACAGCAAATATAGGTAGTTGTCTAAATGTTTCCTCTGCTATAAACCTACCTAAATTTTCTGGACTAGAGAAAGCATCATCAAAAGCTACATCGGGTCTATACTCTTCCCTTGCTACCTCAACTCGTTTCTTTCTCTCTAAAGCGTACTCACTTATGTCACCACCCATAACCTTAGCATAAGGGTCAAACATTTCATATCCAGCTTCAAAATACTGTGCAGCACCAACGAACAAGTCTCCAAAAACATTAGCAGAAGTAAAAGCACCTTTCCTGAGTAGGCTATAGTCTTTTTTTAGTAAAAACGCTATATCCTCAAACTCTTTTAACTTATCGTATTCAATGCTTAAGTCCTCATAATCGCTGTTTATTGCTTTTCGACCTTCTTTAAACTCTTCTACTCGTTGATTGTGTCTCTCTAGTTCAATTGGATCTACAACTTCTCCAGCTTTTTGTCTTGCTAGTATATTTGCGTGGTTTTTCTCTATGTTATTACCTTCTAATTCTAAGATTGACCACTGCTTTTCTATCTTCTTTATATCTTCTGATACACCAGTTTCTAAGCTACCAAGCAACTCTTCCGCTGCTTGCTTCTCGCCACGCTCTAAGCCAGCAACAAATTTATCACCTATGGATAACTTTAAATCTAGCATATCCTTAGCTTTTAGTCTCTTAGCTAGTAAGTCTTCAACTATTTCTTTCGGTGGCTCTATACTACTCCAAGGTTGAACACCTTCTGGTAGTTTTAATCCTTTTTGTTTTATTTCTGCTAGCTCTTGTCTTATCTTATTCTTTTCGTCAGCATACGGATAGACTTTTTTATAATCTGTTCCGACTACACGACCTGTATTATCTTTTACAGCTACAGGTGTTTCAACAACAGAAAACAAAGCATTTTTGTCGGCATACTTATTGTATATCTCTAATTCGCCTTTCTTATAATCTGGGTTTTTAAAAGGGTCGAACAACTCAGAAAATGCGATATAGCTCTCGCTACCATCATCCCATCTTACTGGTATATTGCGCTCATTAGGTTTAAAGGTTTCTTTTTTATCAACATATCCAGCTTGTGCACCTTTGGATTTATCTAGCATATCTTTACCACGTGTACTAATATACTCGTCTGGTAATCCAGTTTCTGCTTTAGATCCTTTTTCATAGACGCTTAGGTAGTCTTCTGGACTGTAAACCGGAGCTCTACCATCTCTATAGTCAACATCTGGCGTAAAGCTTTGTTCAGGTTCATATAAAGACACCCCTGAGTAGTCTTGTAGTTCTTTTGCCGTTGGGTTTTGAGTAAAAAAATAATTACGCTCTTCTGGCGTAAACCCGCTTATGTCGTATATATCACCTTCTTCTGTTTCGAACATTTGTTATTTTAACTCGTTTTTATTATTTACCCTGCATGTTTCTTACGAATTCTTCGGAAACACCATGCTTTTTAGCCTCTGCTTTTATCTCAGCTTCGGTCATAGTTTTCTTGCCACTAGTATTACTACTTGTTGTTTTGTTGTATTGTGTCTGTGGAGTATATGTTGGCTCATATTTAGACACGCCTGGGCGATAGCCAGGTGTTACAGACCCAGGCTCAGATAGAATATTGCCATTCATATCTTTTATAATTGTTTCGTCATTCAAGTCATATGGAATCCAAGCAGTCACTCTTTGATTATATTTTTTGCTAAAGTAAGTTTCCGGTGTTTTATATTTACCCTTTTGAGAACGGTAGCCGCCACTATAACCTCTACTACCTCTCTTTGATTGTTTCTCTTTAGCTTTAAAGCCCTGTTTAGACATATCAGATATAACACCCATATATTGATCTACTACAAGGTTTTTTAGTCCTTCAAAACTCAATTCGTTATTGTAATAAGCTTTAACATTCTCAGCAACATATGGGTCATCTATTAGCTTCTTATTACCAATCAACCCATCGTGTATTAGTGACATTAGGGTGTTTTTACCACCTTGGTCTATACCTATACTGATAGCATTTTTAGAGCTGTTGTAAACAGGGTCACCTGGTTGCATATCGATACCTCTAGTATATGCTCTTTCAGACATTTTAACAATAGCTTCAGCTGCTTTATAAGACTTTAATTCGTATCCTGGAGCATCGTCATAAAGTATAGTACCATCATCTCCTGAGAAATTTATTCTACCCTGGTCATCTATTGATAAGTCTAACTCTTCGTTGTACATAGACCGCAACAAGTTAACATTAGCTTGGTTTTCACCATATAATGATGTTGCATTTGACTCTATATCTTCTATAATCTTCCCTTTGTTTTCTCCGTATTTTTTAAACTGTGCATCAAGATTTACAAACGAATTTTTAATATTATTCATCTCTTGTTGCATAAGTAAATACTCATCACTACCTACTTCATAATCGTCTAAATCCCTAGCTATCTGAACATAGTTTTGCTTTTGCTTTATTAAGAAGTCTTGTATTTGACCTCTGTATCTATCTGGTATCGCTGTTAGGTCTGTTCCTTCAGGGAGCTTATTTAAGTATGTTTGTAATCTTCTTTCGTAGTCGTTTTTTACTGCACCGATTGGGTTTACTGTAGCATTAATACCAGCTTCTGCAGCAGCCATCAAACCTTTATTAAATGCCGCACCGACATCTACAAATCTCTCATATGGATTAGCTGCTCTTCTCTTTGTTTGTTTATTAGCCATTATCCTAAGTTTAAAAAATCCTCTCTGTTACCCATAAAACCAGTAATAGCTCCACCTGCTATCTGTCCAAGTCCACCCATTATAGCTTCTGTAGCTTGTTGTCTAGCCAGTCTAGCGCTTGCTAATCTATCTTGTGACATGCCTAACAATAAGTCTCCTTTTTGTTGCTCCATTCTTCTTGAAAGTAACTCTCCTTGCATTTCTTGTTGCTGTATTTGAGATGCCATACCTCTTTCTGCCATTAGGTTTGATCTCTCTTGCTTTCCTATATCAACAGACGCCGTTTGTGCATTAAGTGCTTGCTGGTTTGCCATAGCTTGAGCTAACGCAGCAATACCACTACCACCAGCTGCACCTTTAAGTTGGTCCAGTGTGTTAGCCATACCTTGGCTCTGTTGCTGTGCAGTAAAATCAGCAGCCTGTGTATTAACTGTTAAGTCTTCATACACGTTTTCCATACCAGTAAAAGGATTTGAAGTATCTCTTTGCTCTAATTGAGACATATACTGGTCAAATTGCCGTCTTGCCACTCTCTCTTCCTCCTTTCTTCGCTTACTGCCAACAATAGCTCCACCAATCTGAGCTAAACCACCAACTCCAGATATTATCCCCATTGTTATTGGGTCAAACTTCAGTGGTGAGGCATTTTTATTTAAAGGTTTTTTGTCTTTCATTTTACTTCAATTAATATAGTTACATGTTATTTACTGCTTTCAAACATCTCTGTTCCAACAGTATAAAGCTCTACTTTTTCAGTAGAATTATTTATTACTTCAACTTCAGCATAGTAACCGAGTAAACTTGTCATGTTAGCTCTGTTATCTTTACTAAAGAATATATAGTCGTTTACAGCTGGTAGTATTGTTGTAGTTTCTAGACTACATGTTATCTGTTTATTTGGATAATCTATAGCAATTATAGGGCCAAGCTCTACAAACTCGCTAGCGTTACTAACTGTTGATCCATTAGCTAGCGTATAGTCTTGTATATCAGCATAATAAGCTACATCTGTTGTACCAGGTTGTATTGCCTGATTTAGTGTGTGTGATAGTGTGAATGTTATATCTGGCATATTTTATTTGTTAATACGATGCTAGTGGTGTACTTTGTGGTTCAGGTACGGCATCTTGTTCTGCAATATCAATTACTTTGTACTGGTCGCTTAATCTATGTATGATTTGTGCATTAAAAAAGTAATCCTCAGTTATAACAGCTGGGTTTAAGTTAACACCAAAATCAAATGTTACATACATAGTAGCTATAGCAAGATTCCTGTTTAAGTCACTACCATTCGTTAGCGTAACTGTTGGTTGTATTACTTCTATAGTGTCGGCTTCAAAACTATTATCCGGATCTACTTCTACGGCTAGTGTGTAGTCTGATGTATTAAAGTCTACAGGCAAAGCATCTTCGGCGGTTAAGAAAGCACCAGATATTGCGAATTGTACATGAGTCGTACTTGTTGTTATATTTTCTTTAGCAAAAGTTACACCGTCGGTAGACGTGGTCATTGCTATTGAGTAGGAAGGATCATTTACATAAGAAACAGAGCGTAATATATCATTTATATATTTTTTAAGCCCTTGCGTTATACCAAAAGACAACGTTAGTGTATTGTTAGACGCTGGAGCTGCGGTGTAAGTAAATGTATTGAGGTCGTGTTGGAAGTCCATATCGCTGTCTCCCCATTCTCTAATAGTTAACCCTGTACCTGTTATATAAAGTTTTTCCCTATCTAAAGGCGGTGATGCTATTGATGTGGTATTTTGTTGTCCATCTGCTCCACCTTCAACTTGAAAATCAGAATATATGTGTATAGTTTGACTAACGTAATCCATAGTGCCTGTAATATCACTCCAAAAGTAAATCTTAAAGTATTGACTTGCACCTGATACAGCAAAAGAGTCGTTAAAACTCTCCGCACTAAAGCCAGCCATATTAGTTAAGGCTTTTCTTTGTTTGTCTGTTATAACTATATCAACAGTTGGTTCAATAGCATCGGCAGCAGTATGACTAGCTTGGCCGACTGGAGACATTTTAGCGTGGTTAAAACCGCTAGGGTAAGCTCTAATATCTGCTATTACAGTTGGTTCATTTATTAACCCATTATTGAGTGTCGATGTATAGTTTTGATTTATTAGAGTATACGACTCAGTATCATTTGGTAGGTAAAAATCAGTAACTGTATCTGTTATAACGATGTTATACGAATATGTGTTTAATGTTTGATTAGCTTCTTCTCCATCTAAACCACTTGGAGCTGTACTACCAAGTGAGTCTCCGTTATGATCAAAATACTCAATTGTATCAGTTGTTGTTCTAGTAGTATCGTATGTTGCATCTAAGTCAACCTGTGTTCTACTTGATATAGTAAATGTTATTTCATCTGGATCAGGAGTGGTATTAATATCTGGTGCGTTTAAATCTATTGTTGTAGTGTTTTGTGGTATTATAGTAAACCTATAAGCTCTTTTGTTACCACCACCTGGATCAGTATCTTCTGGTATTATAATATCTTTATAAAACACACCAGAGCTGTTTATTTCGTATGGATCAGTTGCTGGATCATATGTACCATCACTCTGTATTTCAGATGGATATGTTGTAGTAGAGGTACTCGGTTCAAATGCTTCAGCTGTTGTTTCACGCGTGTTATCAAAAACGTATATACCATCTGTAGTATCTATTGTAAACGTACTACCAGACAGAGAGCCTCTCTCCATTTTAATTCTAAATTCAGAACCTTCATCTCCATATATTTCTAACCTTCTGTTTGTTCGCCCAAGATTAGTTGGAGTTGTGTCCATTTCGTAGTTGTATATCTTACTACTAATACTAGGTAGATCTTCACCAGCACCTGTAAATGTTATTAAATCGTCACTTCTACTTACCTTAGGTAGTGTTATTGTTATTACATAAATAACCTGTGTTAGTCTTAGTTCGCTGTCATAAGTATTTGTTCGTGCAATATGTGTGTAATCCAAACTAGCTGTAGTATCAGACACGTTTGTTATCGCAATAGTTGGATCTTCATCTATAAAATCACCAGCAGTGGCGTCTATAGTCATAGTCATTAATTCAACTTCACTACCTGGAGTACCAAGCACAGAAAAGTCTGTTGTAGATACGCTCGACAAGTAATCAACAACACTTGATGGTGTAAACGTTGTTTTAACTGGACTACCAGGAACAGCAAAAGTTCCTTGCACTAACACTGGAACTAAATGCTTGGCGACAGCTGAGCCAACAGGCTCTATATCTATAGTGGTGTCTTCTGCAAAAGCATAAGCATCTACGAAGTCTACGGTGATTAACACTGTATTATTATCGCTGTACGCGCCGTCGTTTAGCGGACCACCAGTTACTTCGGAGTTTGAAAAAGTCAAGCTCTGTATTATAAGTGGATCAAGGGTATTCGATTCCTCAAAGTCACTAGCAGCAACAACGAACCCTTCGTTGGGTGTTATTGTTAGCACCATGCTAGCCACATTTGTTGAACCAGCAGGTATTATTACTTCTTGTGCTTCAAAACTGCAATTTATTAATGCCATTATTTATTCTACTCTTAGTTTTATTTCTGTTCCACCAACACCAGAAGCAGCTGTAACTAAACCTAAGCCTTGTACAGAGTATTCTCTTGTATCTAGGTTTGTTGGTGTTGTTTCAGTGCCTAGTATGTTGTAAAACCACTTACCTTCTTTGTTTTTAAATGTCTTAACTTGACCACTCTGTAGGTCTGACTCTATTGAATCAACCCACCAACCACTTTTTGCTGCCCTGTTTTCGAACTTATTATCTGTATCTGGGTTATCAACAAAAACTCTAGCTTGCGATCCTTCATAGTTTAATGTCTTGAAAGATTTTATAGAACCAGGTGCTTCGTTGAATATAAACTTAACAGATGAGTTATATTGAACACCATAAAAATTATTCCTTGTTTCATTATCGTGTGACCAAAGATCTCCACCACTGAACGTATAATATTTGTTATTCAACGACAACCCTTCTTCTTGTATAAAACTCTTTCTAGATGTCCAACTATTTGTATCTTCTCTAAAAGCAACCGTGTCGTTATACTGAGCGGCGTTCTCTAACTTCTTAACAGTTAAATTATATTCATTCTTGTTTTCGTCGTAACTACCTATAACTTGCTCAGCCTCAGATAGTTTGTCCCTGAAGTAATCCTCAAGTCCATACCTAGATATTGGTTCTAACCCATTACCTGACAATCTAAGAATAACACCCCTGTTTTTATCCGAAAAATATGCTCTATTACCATACCTAGAATATGATTCTGGATTTTTGCTTATACCATAATCGCCGGCATACGGCCTTACTGCTCCAAGCACCTTGCTACTTGATACCACGTTAATACTACCATCGGCATTAAACAGTGCATCTTTGTCAGAGAAAATCTTCACGACGTTATCTTCTAGGTATACATCTAAATCTCCAAGCCTAAATTGCATTAACTGAATAGAACCATAAGCTGGGTTTATTGATTTTGTTATCTTTTCAGCTTGTATAAACTGGTTTAATCTATTAACACCAGACGTAGCATTATATATACCGGAGTATATTATATCAGACTTTTTTCTAACCTCCTTATATTGCTCCTCTGTAACCGAGGAAGCTTTAACTCCTTTACCTATTATTGGTGCATTGAAATCATCTCTAATTCTATCTGATTCAACGCCATTACCAAAGCTATAACAATTACTGTAGTCTATATCATTTATAAGACCATGCTCGTTATCAACACCAGCAACGCAGCTATATGTTCTACCAGTTTCGTAGTATATATCTAATTCTGCAACCTCTTTAGGTTCTGTCTCAAAAACTGCTGGATTTTCTGTAAATTCACCACTTTCTTCATCGTAAAATGTCTCTACTATTTCAATATTAGTTTTGCTTGGCTCTGTTGTTCTTAGTTGACCACTACTATAGTTGAAACTATTGCTTTCTGGAGCCCATACTATTTTTTTATCTAACTTTAACGTAAACTTTATAACCCTTTGCTGTGGTAGTTCACCTTCTTTTTTAGCCCTAGAACTATCAGTGAACGCCACCATATATGATTTTGCCCAATTGGTGATAGTATAAGTGTTGTTTTCTTTATCAGGGTCATCAGCAAACCTAAACCTAGTACCAATTCGCGTTAGTTTTGAAACTAAGGTGTTATATTCGAAGAAATACTCGTCGCCAGCGTTGGTGGCAAATTTGTCATATTCTTCTATTATATTTTCTGTACCAGTAACGTCTTTACCAAAACCATGAAACGCAATCTCTACATAGTTGTTTTTTTCTTTTGCTCCCCAGCCATACGTGTTGTGTGGTCTTTCGTTTCCATTTTGAGTGAATAAACTGTGTACAAACCTTAGTGGTCCAGTTGTACTAAGTGTTTTATGGTACAATAAGCCACACCAGAACCACCCAAACCCAAGCGGTTCTCCAGTGTAACCCCTAAAAGGGGCCAACCAAATATCTCTAGATGGTTGTATGTTGTCGCCAAAGCTAAACGTTGGTGTTGAAGCTGTTGTTTTTAAGCTTGTTGACGAGGTGCTACTAGCCATTATGGATTCTTCTAAAACTGCATCTCTCTGCAGCTTTGTAAAAAACCTTCCGTAGTATTCTGGTTTTATCTTTGTCTTTTTTTGGAATATTTCTATAGACAAAGTAGGGGTAGTATCTTCTTCGGAAATAGTTCCCATAAAAGACACGTCTTCTGAGTCTAAAGATCTTTCCATATTTAACCTGTATAGATCTACACCGGAGTACTGTACGTATGCTACGCTTAGTATTTCGTATTTTTTAGTCTTATTTTTGGTGTTAAACAACGAAAGACTTAAGTTGTCTAGCTGGTGCACTGGCTTGCCACTAGATACTTCTGTACCACTTCCGCCAAACATGCTTTTCCAATCGTCAGCTTTTATGTCTATGTAGTTATTACCAGACACTGGATAACCTTCACTTGAACCAAATATACTAGTAGTAGTTCTACCTAATAGTTCGGCGCTTAAAACACCTTGAGATACGTATTCTTCTTTTATAAATTCTGGAGCTTCATTATCAACAGCAAGAACCTTATATCTTGCTTGTTCTTTTACAAAAGCATCAGAATCATGTTCTTTTTTTAATATTAAGTATGTGTCGTCCTGTATTTTGTTTCTATCAGATGATGAAAAAGAAACCCAAACATTACCGTCTTCAGCGTTGTAATGTCTATCTATGGCTAAGTTGTAATACGGTTGAGATGTTTCTTTTATAAAATATTTATAACCAACAGCCCAATCAGGTGGATACGACTGTAGTCTTACTGATATTGTATTGCTGTTCTCAGCATAACCTTTGTTTAGTTTTACAGAACCACTTGGGTGTGTTAGCACCGGTGTTTCTCTTCCGTGCTTATCAACATATACAACACCTATTTGATATGTTCTTTGAGACTTAATTGATTTAACGGGTTGATTAGATGTAACTTTCTCACTCTTAACGACGACAGAGAACTCTGGTGTAACAACACCTCCGTTATACTCTAAGTTATAGTTTTCTAAATAGTTACCAAACAGCAATCGATTACCAGCTGTAGATAGCGCTTTAGCTCTTCTTGGTACGTTATCATAAGGTCTAAGTAACTGATTAGACGGAATTAACTTGTATATAGTTTCAGATACTAACTCTAATCGTCCTTCGTAAAAACCAGTTGGAGAAGGTACTGTATTATCTGTAAACTCGCTATCAGTTGACTTCACAGTTTGAACTACATATATATTATTAGATACTGAATCCTTGTATAAGATGTCTATTTCTTCGACACCATAAGGAACATCATAAGCCCAATTTAATATCTCTAATTTTCTAAGTTGATTAACCATACCAAGGTTATACCCCTTAGAGTGATTATAATCAAATGCGTCACCTATAAAAGCAACCTCACTGTACGGTGCTATAGTTGAATATTGACCATCTGTGTACTTATATCTATAAGAAAACCTAACAAACTTATCTTCAAACAAAGCCGGTGTTTGTATTAACTCTATTTTCCAGTTTTGTACGTTCTGTTCTATGTTTTCATTTATAGAATCAATATTAATCTTGAATACGTTAGGATTAGTAGCGTACACATTTAAAACAGAAACTATAACAGACACGTCAGCATTTACATTACCATCATTATCTATTAACCTTATCTTTAGTTTATCACCAATTCTAAAATCAGGGGCAGTACCACTAACAAGTATCTGACTATCAACTGGATCTGGTAAAACACCAGTGCTAGAGTCAGAGGCATCATCACCGTCTTGGTTGGTGTATGCTCCAGTAGGCACTAAATTCCATGTTCCATCAGCATCTAAGAATGTAAAAGAATAACCAATAAGTGTACCAGATACTGCACCATCTCTAGTTGTGTTAGACATATTCAGTACTGGCGGTAGCTTTGGTGCCGGTTTTATAACTGTACAATGTTTCTCTTCAAAGTTACCACCGTCAACCTGTGTATGTGTCCAATTACCGTCAGTGTATGCTTTCCAGTCTGTTATGTTTATTATCTTTGGCTCTGTTTTGTCGTCTGTCCAAATAAGGAAATCATCTAATATTTCCACTCCCGTTATTAAGTTATCCCTAGAGAAATTAAGAACTCTCAAGGTGTCAACTAAAACTGGTGTTACTGTTTCTTGTTTTTGATTATATTCTACTATAGAGCTTTTAGAATCGCTCTCTACGAACCAATATATGCACTCTGTGTCATCTTTTCTTATAGCACCAATACATATAGCATTTAAGCCTAAGCGATAAAAGTCGCTCAAAGCTGGAGAGTAGGGTATCTCGTTACCCAGTATATTTTGTAATGTCCCAACATCTGCACCTTCTGATGTTGATACCTGCACATTTAAAGCATCTCTGTATTGACCATTTGGAACTAGTCTTTCATCGAGATCTTTGTTCATAGCCCCGCTACTGAATGTCCTTTTTAGTTCTGGCATACTTAATGTTTGATTACTTTTGATTTATTCTTCATTACAAGGTTTATCTCTTCTATCTTTAGGTTAGATAACCTTAGCTTCGCTTGCCTGGTTGCAGCTCTTTTCTCTTTCTTAAATCTATTTATAACATATTCAGGAGTACCCATTTTAGTAGCTAATATTGCGTGTGCTATATGTTTATACACAGCTTCTTCTGCAAACTTATGTACGCGCATTTCTTCTTCTGTACCCAAGCTGTCGCTAATATATTTCATTGTAACAACTTTACCAACCAAACCAGAGCTAAAAAAAACAAAACCTCTAGCGTTATCTATATAGAAAACACCGTTAGATTGAGTGTGTTCTGGGGTAGCACCATACCTAGCACCCTCTGATAGACTCATGTCTGCGTCTATTTCGGTAGAAGTGTTTAAAGTCCCGTTATCTGATGTTGCACTTTTAAAATCAATCCAAGTCTCAGAATCACTAGATTTAAGCAGGGTATCATCATTGTCATACAAGTAATCGTAATCACCATCCTGCATTATAGCTGTTGGGTTACTTGTTTTTCTAGCTGGATATATTATTCTCTCAATACCAGAGCTGTCTTTCCACGATAACTGTACATAACTTACATAGTCATGTGGAAGTTTCATTTTTAATGTTGGTGGTATGTCTATTTCTTGTGATTTTTTAGATCTTAGAGTATCGTAGCTTAACTCTGCTATAGCTCTTTGTGCGTGAAAATTTATATCTGGTATCTTTACTTTGCTTATTATTTTACCTTCACCAACATACGCAACTCTAAAATTGTTTACGATATCATCTATTGATATGTATTGGTAGCTACCTAATTGTTCATTTGTTAGTATTTGCTTAACAATTATTACAGCGCCTTCGCTTGGTGCAGATAAAAATGTTACAGTGCCAGTACCTCCATCATACGTGTACAACGAGCTAACTTGCTCACTACCATCTATATAAACTTCTAGTTCAGCCTTTGCTGATGGTGTTGGGTTAAGCGTTAATATAAAACCAACTGTTACACCGTCGCCGGTAAACTTTTGACTATTATCATAATATTGTCTTTGTGTACCTTTAAATAGTGCCATCTCTTATTGTTTTTCTTGTTGATTGTTCTTAGCGTCTTCTGCTGCGGCTATTTGATATAGTTGTGGATCTTTTATTGTTATGCCAGAAAGCATTAATATTTTTATAACTAAGTCAGTTTCTTCTGACTCGTGTAATTGGAAGTCTACTGATGTAGTTGGATTGTATAGGGCTTCGTCGTTAATCATGCTATAACCCCAATAAACGTCTGCGGGCTTTGCTATGAAGTTGCACGTTACATTATCTTCTATTGTTGTTGGATAAACCTGTATTGCTGTCTCCGATGTTTTAATGTATACAGGTCTCTTTGTTGTTGGCTCTGTCAGTGGTGAGTTCAAGTATTGTCGTAACTCATTCTTATTTAGATGCTCTGCCTCTACTATTTGCGTTACATTGTTAACAGATGCTTGGCAATAAACAGCTCCTAATCTATATATATCGTTAGCGCCAGCGTTGGTTAAATCACCAACACCGCCAGTGGTCATTGCTACTGTTTGATTAAACTTATCAAATATTTCTATCTTTTCCTCAAGTATATCAACAGTATCAGCGTGAATAGTATCATTACCTTGTAGTCTTAAAAATTGGTTGAGATCATAAAAATATTGTTCAAAAATATCTAACTGTGCTTGATTAGCAAGCGTATTAAATTCTTGTGGAGTTATATAGCCTCTTTGCTCTTTATTAGCTATAGCTAAAACTCTTAGATAAACTGTATTTACATTTACTGCCATAATTTTTTTATTTCTTTACGCAGCTACCGTCACTGAATTGTTTAGTGCCAGGTTTTCTTTTATATCCTTTCCAACATTTTAATGCTGAAGGGCTAGGTGTCATTTTAAATGGAGACTTCATTTTAGCAGCCGAGTCTTTTAAAGCTTTGTCTGTTGGGTAATCTTTATCACCAGGTTTTGCCGGTGCTTCACCCCTTTTTCTTTTAGCGTGCATATTTGCCCACAATCCTTTTTTTCCCATATTTTATTTATTTAACAGTTCCATCTACGTCTAGCAGCTCGACCTCTTTCACTAGTCCAACCTTTTGATCTAGCGCAAAACGATTTTCTTCTTTTAGCATCTTTACTACCGGGTTTAAGCTTTGATGGCTTAGTTGTTACTGCTGTTTTCAGCTTACTACCAGGATTATTTCTTTTATATTCATCTACTCCTTTCTGAGTCATACCACCACCAGCGGCAGCACCTGTTCCGGTAGGATTAGCTTTGTTAAAGTTTTTACCTCTACCTATAGTTCTTCTTGGATCGGCTTTTTTTAACGGTGAACATTTGGCTTTTAACGGTGAACATTTGGCGCACATACCACAGTTACAGCTGTCTCCACAATTACATTTACCTACGCATCCGCAAGAATTTGTAAATGGGTTATTTGATTGCTTATATCCAGTTGATCCTTGAAATTTCATATGTCTTTATATTCTGTTGTATTATTCTTTATATAGTTTGTGGCCACCTATACAGATGACCACATCCCTATAAGTGACTAATTATTTTAATCGTTTTTCTACGTTTTTAAATACCTCTACACCTTCATCTGTTTTAAACCAAGCAGCTAGCGCTGAATATGGGTTTTCATCAAATGGAATTGTAAACAGCTTTCTTCCGGTTGAGCTCCAAGAAAAACTTCTTTGATCTTGTGCTAACTTTATGAATCCTTGCTCAACAGCTCTAATTCCAATATTACGTAGTTGAACATTATCGTCTTTAGCTAACGATATAAAGGTTTCGGGGTTTCTTCTAGCGTATATTAAAGCATCTCTCTTTAGTTCTTTAGATGTCATACTAGATACTTTATTACCAAATTCTACACGTAGTATTGCTTCTAGCATATCAACATCAAGTTCTCTAGCTAGGTTTAACGCATCAATCTCTAACTCTATGTCTTCCAAATCGAAACCAGCGTTTTCAACTGCATCGAATTCATAGTATAGTTTATCTTTTAATGGATGATATAAAGAGAGTAGTTTTTGTAAGTTCTGTTTTACTGCAGGAACTGTTAGCGAACCATTTCTAAAAATAATATGATCTAGTGTTACTGGTCCTTCTTGTTCGTCTACAAACGGACTTGGTTGGTTAGTTGCATACCTCAGTTCTCTTTGGTGACCTTTATCTGGGTCAAACCAAAGCAAACTTCTTTTTGTAGAATGCTTACCAGGTATTGTGGTTATGATTGGTCTTTTACTACCTAAAGTATAATAGGTTCTATCCTTTATTTCCCACTCTGGTTTTTTATTTTCTCCTGCTATAATCGTAGGAGCATCTTCTTTCTGCATGATAGCAGGTTCTTTTTTGCTTGATTGTGCTGTCGTTTTTGGCTTAGCACTTGTTTTCTTTGTTGTCATGATATAATAAAATTAAAAAGTTTAAAATAGGGTGGTAGGGCTCCGAAGAGCCCTAAACCCTTAGTAGTGTTAAGCTTAGTTATTAACTAGCTGTATCCTTTAGTAATACAAAGTTGTTAGCTCCTTGAACGCATAAACATCTTTCAGAAAGCATGTTAACATTCATTTCATCAACATCAGAAGTGTAGTTACCTCCAACTGAGCCAGTAATCCAAGACTTCATTCTTCTATCGTCAGCTTCAGAAGCTCTGTATCTAACGTGTAAGAAAGGTCTAGAAATATTCTTACCTAGTGTTTGATCGTAAACAGTAGAAGTTCCAGCTGGAACAATAACACCATCAAGATCATCTGTAAGTCCTCTAGTAGCAGCATCGTTAAGGTATTTCCAGTCGGTTTTGTAGAAGTCATAAGAACCTCTTCTGAAACCCGAAAAACCTAAGTTAAGAGCCATATCTTCAGAGTTGTTAAACACACCATATGAAGTGCCACCAGTTCCATAAGAATTAGCTCTTGCTAGCATGTTGTCAATAGCCAAAGAAGTATCGCGATCTAAGAACATCATGTTCTCTTCAATAGCTCCTTGTTTGTCTAATTCTGCTAATATAACATCAAATTCAGCTAAACCAGTAAGACCAGTTGCATTGTCAAAGTCGTGATCATTGAACACTAACCCTCTACTTTCGATGGCAGCAAAAAGACCTTCAGTACCTCTAACTGTATCAGAGTTAGCATCTGTGATAGCTGTAGTTGCTGTAACTTTTTCAGATTCTACCATTGACATTTCAAGATAGTCTTCAAAACGCAATCTAGCTTCATGCTCAGACTTTAAGTACCATAGGTAGCCAGAAGCACCGTTTTCACTAGTAACTTCAACCCAACCAATTTGAGAGGCGTCAGAACCAGATACGCTATACTTGTCCTTTAGTATGATAGGACTGTTTGAGAATTTCTGAAATCCAGCGTCTACTGAACCAGTCATTCCTGCAGTACCTTTACCAAACTCAGAACCGTATACAAATACTTTAAGATCTGGGTTTGTAACAGCTGCAGCAAAAGATGCTGGCCACGTGTCTGAATCAAGCGGGTAAGCTTCGATTGAGTCAGTAGTAACGGATTTAACAAAAGCTCGAACAGTAACAAATCCATTAGCAACAATGATAGTTTGGTTAGCTCTAATAGCGTGACCAGTAATATTAATTGTGTTATCAGCTAATGTAGCAGTAAAAGGAGTTGCAGATACTGTAGCAATTTTTGCGTTGTCATAAGCAATGTGAAGACGACCTTGTTCGCTCCATACTACTTCATCAGAAGCCATTGGCATTTCAGCACCAACCATACGTAAGAAAGAAGAGATAGATCTATTTCCATATCTTTCCACTTCTTTTTCATATACTTCTGGTAAGAACTGTTTTGTAAAATTAAAATCGTTGCTACCTATAGCAAGGTAGTTTCCATTGAATAACGATTTAGTCGGTGCAGGAGTTAAACCTGCGGGGAATGCTCCCCCTGTTGCAAAACTCATAGTTTTTTAATTTTTAAATTTTTATTGTTTTATTTTTACTTTTAGTTGAGAAGAATCGTTACCACTAATAGCTCTTACTTTTATGCCTCCAGGGGTTGTTGCTGGTTTATGTGCTGTCCTAGGGTTCATGTCAATATTTTTAGCCCTAGCAATACTGCTTTTTAAACCATCAGCTTTACCTTGTTCATAAAAGTGATTAGCAATTGCATCTGCATTCATAGCGGTAAACAACGATTTATGGTAACCTTTGGCGTCTTTTATATTATTATTTTCATCTAAAAACTTTTTGACAAAATTATTAATATCAGACTGCTTAGTCTTTACCTCTGAAGCGTTGTTAACATTAAATCGATACTTCTTTTCTCCAACTTCGTACTCAAAACCTTTGAATTTGCTAGAAAAAACCTCATCTGTTTTCGTTAAGAACACTTTTTTTTGTTGTTCTGCAGCTTTCGCTGTCTCCTCAGTTTCTTTATTATAGCGGTTGAAAAACTCAACTGCTTTTTGCTGGTCAGGTGTTAATTTTGATCCAGCTTTTATTTCTTCGTAATATGTTGTCTTTTTATCTTGTAGATACTGTTTTGCGTTGGCAACCTGCTCTTTTAGTGCTAACTTTTTTCTTTTAATTTCAATGTCTTCGTCTAAGTCTTCATCGTAAGAATAAAGGTCTTCAATAACAAAAGCAACCTCTTCTTCTGTTAGGTGCGGTTTTGTTTTTTTGAAGTATTCACTTAATAAATCATTATCACTCAACTTTGAGAAATCTTTATTTAGTTCTACATAATCTTCTAAAGTACCACCAGTGTCATTCATAAAGTCCAACACTTTCTGAATGTTTTCAGGAAGCATAGCTTCTTTTGTCTTTTCTTCGGTGGTGACTGGTTCTTCTGCAACAACCTCTTCTTCCACCTCTTCTTCTGTGATCTCTTCTAGTACTGGTTGTGCTTCTTCTTTTTCTTCTTCAACCACTTCTTCTTCTTCTTCTTCTTCTTCTTCTTCAACCACTTCTTCGACAACTTTCTCTGTCTCTACTGTTGGTGCATCTTCTTCCACCTTTTCGGCTTCTTGTTTAATAGCACCTAGGTCAACCTTGATTACATTATCATCAACGACTTCATTAACAACCTCGGGTTGTTCTTGTGGTTGTACTTCTTCAGCAGCTGTTTCAGCTTGTTTCTCAACAACCTCTTCAACCACCTCTACTTTTTCTTTTTTTGCCATAATAAAATATTATAAAATTAAATAATTGTTGTTATCTTGGATCAAAGGCATTTAACCCAAATCCACCACCCATTATATCATTACCTGATGACTCGAAGTTTTTAGGCGGGGTTTCTTTTTTTCTTTGATCTATTAATTCAGACTGTTGTGTGGCCTGTATTTTTGTTCTTTCGTCTTTTCTGTCTTCCTTTTGGCTCTCTCGTTCTTTAAGAATTTCAGTTTCCATTTGTTTTAACTGCATGTTAAGTTGAAACTCATAGCTCATCAACTCTTTCTTTAACGCGGCCTCTTGTTGCATTTTTTGCATTTCAAGTTGAGCAGAACCTTTTTCAACCATCATCTTACTTTGAGACAATACTTGTTGTTTTTGAATTTCTGCTTGTGCTGCAACCTGCTGTGCTTGAGCATTAGCTTGTGATTGCATTTGAATATTTTGCTGACTTATCAGTTGATCTTGTTTGGCTTTTTTCTTTCTGCGTATCTTAAGTAGCTGATTAGCTAGTTTTACATTTTTTATCTCTCTAATGTCTATAGCGTCTTCAAGCTCTATTCCATTTTTAGACAATGCTACCTGAATGTTATTCTCAAGCGTCTGTTTTTCCTCTTCATCTGGAGCTAACTCTATAAAGATACCAAAATCATATAAATGTAAATCTGCCATCTCTGATAGTGTTGCCACATTATGACCACCTATCTTTTGAATAAAAGCGTCTCTAGTTGGCGAATATTCTATTACATCTGATATTCTAAGCGATATACACTCTGCTAATTCCGCAGTTAAAAACAAACCACTTTGTAATATGTGTCTAGTAGCTGTATTCGAGTTTGCCGCCGCCATTTTTTGTACACCAACTAATGCGTTCTTGTCTGGAGTACTTCCATCACGCGCCTCGTTCAATCCCGTGACATCTCTGATCATTTGGAGGTAGTAGTTGTATGTTTGTATCAAAGCGCCGAGCTTTGCTCCTCCTGAGCCACTCTGTATCTCCTGTATAGGTACTTTACCTGGGTTCATATCCCCATCGGCAGTCATAGACCTACCTATTATGCTACCTGTTTGGAAGAACATATTTAAAGCCTCTTGAGGATTATAGTTCGTTCCGTTACCTAAATCAACTTCAGCTAAACCATCTGCGTCTAAATATATACCATCAGGTATCATTCTAGACAAAACCTGTTGCAGTTTTAAATGCGTAAGTTGTATCATATCAGCAAAAGTGGTAGTTCTACTAACTAAGGACTCAATCTTACCTTTGTACATCCTAGGAGCAACAATAGAATAATTCATCTTAACCTTAGTGTAGTCACTTTTTGGTCTCATCATATTCTTAGCAAGCTCCCACTTCAATAAGTGTTTGGTGCCTAATACAAGCGCACCTTCATATAAAACTTCTATTTGTCTAGACATTTTACCAAACCTCTCGCCAAGTAATTCTTCTGGTGGATTGAATTGGTCGTCTTTTATTATTATTTTATTTGCACCAGTTGCTGTCTCTTTAACCTTATAGACCTCGTTTGCAAACGTCTTAAAATTAAAGTATAATATCTGTATCTGATTGTTGTCTGTTTCGCTTGATTCGTATATGCTTCTACTATAATACCCCGTAGATTGATGACCTTGTTCACTAATCTCTTTTAAGTCCTCCATGCTGAGATGTGGGAACTCTTTTACAAGTTCGTTTATAGAAACAGTTTTAATCTCACCAACGTAGTATACATCATCGAAATATGGTGACTCTGTATATGAATAAACGATATTAGCTGGATCTACGTACTCTACTTTTATACCTTCAGATTTTGTAAAGGTGTTTTTTACCGCACCTATGCCAAGTACTGTTAGATCGTAGTTAACTCTTTTCTTTGTTAGCTCGTATCTATTTCCTTCTAATATAACGTTAATTGCTTGCTCTTCAGCTAGTTCTACACCTTGCTTGTAGTTTAACTGCATATGTAATTGCAATTCCTCTTCGCTATCTGGTAGTTTATCTGGTGGTGTCGATGCAATTGATACACCAAAAGCCTCTTCTGCAAACTGGTTTAAATCCCTTGTCTGCATATCAGCTAGTATATCATTCATATACTTCGTTCTCTTAGACACACCAAATGGATCTTGAGAGTAAGCCTTTATATCAAAGGTTCTTTCAGAGATACCATTAACAACTATGTCTACAAATTTAGGTATAATAGGTATAGGCTTCCAATCAAGGTTTAAATAACTTAAGTCACCGTTTATAGATAACTCGTCCTTATATTTTTGTATTGATTGTTCTCCTCTAGCATACAAGCGAAGCTTGTGAAAGTTGTTTTGATTACTAGTAAACCTGCTTAGGCCTGATCCCCTGTTGAACCACTCGTGTTCTATAGCTTTACCAACCTTAAGACCATACTCTACAGAGTTTTTTTCTAAATCACTAACAACTTGACTAGGAAAATAATGCGATGTAACTGACTCAGCCATATTATTTTTCTATTATTCTTGAATTATAACCATTATTTTTATATTTGGCTATGCTTAAGCTTATTTTTTCTTTTTTTATATTTTGTTTTGGTGAATATAGGTGTCTATTACACGCCATTATAGCTAGACCAGAGCTTATAGTGGCATCGTATTTGGTTCTATTGGTTATGTCGAATTTAGCCCAATCATTTAGAGTGTTATTGAAAGGCATAGTACCAAAGCTATCTCCTTTCTGGCCAACATGACTGTTGATATACATCTCTATAGCGGCTGCGTGTGCTTGCTTTATGTCTTCACTGGAATTTGGAATACCACCAATCTCTCTTTCTGTTACAGATAACTTGTTCCATATTTTATCTGGTCTGTTCATAGAAAACCCTCTGTAACCTCTTCGCCTTAAATAATATAATAGTCTTGGTTTGTTATTTTCAGCTAGAATAGGCATCCCGTAAAATACCAGTGCCATCAAAACATCCTCGAAAAATATCTCTGCTGTTTGTGGTCTAGCTATATATTCAAGAAAAAACTCACTTGGTGGAGCATCTTCCATGCTAAATTTTGTTAACCCATGCAAAGAACCTTTAGAGCCTTTACCACTTACTGTACCAGATATATCGTAAGAATCACAACCAAAAGCACCTAAGTGCTCATTACCAGGGTATTTAATACCGTTCTTTTTTACAACCTTATTTTGTAGGTGTTTAGGTGGAACCCAGTTAATCTTAAACCTACCTTTTAGGTTTGGTGTAAAAACGACTGATGTATCTTTAATACCGTTAGCCCACTGGAAGTCACCCGTAGTAACTGATACCGCTTCTTCGTTAAAATCTATTTGTTCGTATATCTTTGTTAAGTTAAATATACTATTCTTGGTTTCATCTCTAAATGCGTGCTCCTCTGTTCTAGGGAACTGCCTATAGAATTCGTTTAAGGCATCTTGATCAGACTTTAAGCCGTCAACTTCATTCTGCCAGTGGTCTATTACGCCAACGTTTATTCTATCTCCATGTGGGTCGCATACGACATCCCCAGGTGTTTCGAATACAGGTAATCCATAAGAATCAATGAATCCCTCGTAGTTCCATTCCATAGGTATGAACAAAGAATAGAGACCCGAATTTGTCTGTCCGTTTTTGTTTCGTTTTGTAACATCTGAGTTGTAATAAAGTTTCTTAAATTCCTTGCCACCCTTGTCTAAGGCATTGCTAGTTGAGCCCATTAAGCACTTGCCAATAATCCTACTACCAAGTCTTAGGGTTGTTTTAGTTACCCTCCAGTTGTTTAATATGTTATTTGGCCTTTCCCACTTACCACTCTCATCGTGCACAAGTAGTCTTAGTTTTTCACCATCATAACTGTTATCACCAGTATTCTTCCAATCTATTGTAGTATCTAACCCGGCTAGCTCCTCTAACTTATCAGAGCTTGTTATATTTTTTCTTGTAAGTTTAGACGCTGGAACCCTATATGCTAGCTCCGTTTTTGGTCTATCCATACCGTCTTGTATTGGTTTAAAGAAGAACGGGTAGTTAACCGATATTGGCACTACCTTGTCTGTAAACATCTTTTTAGCATCTGGACCTGATTTAGATAATATACCAAATCTTGCATCCGAGCTAATTGTGGCTTGATTAACTACTTCACCTGACGCCATAAAGGAAAAACCAGAACGTCTGTTCTTTAGATAGCACATACCGTAGCATCTCTTATCAGCCTTACAAGCCTCCCAAAATATAAAGAACAATCTATTTGCTTCCCTAAAGTCTGGCTTACCAACGTCAATCTTAGACCACTGTAGGTACATATAATGTGTACCTGTTATATATGTAGGCTTGCCTTTATTATAAAACCAAAAGCCTTCCTCTCTCTTTCTGAACTCTTCTTCTATGTAGTCAATATATTGACCTTTAAAGTCATTAGGTAGTTCTTTCCAGTCAAATATTGTTTTTACCCTATTTAACTCTTTTGGATATTCAGCTGCCTCCCATTTGTTACCTTTAAACTTGTGTACTTTGGTTGCTGGTGGTAGTGCTATCTTTAAGTTCTGTATCTCGTAAACTTCACCAATTTTACCATTTCTACTTAAAACAATAACATCGTGCTCTTCGTTGTACCCATATTTCCAACGCTTACCTCTATTGAGTCTTTTAATAGCGTTTACGGGTATGGTGTCTACTACTTTGTATAAGGTTTGCTCATACATTACTTGCTCCTCCTTTCAGCAAAACCTCCAAAAGCACTATCGTCTTTTGTTGGCCTGTTTTCTAGAATAGCTTTTTCTTCATCGATGCGTGTTAATATTTCAAAAGCGTCAAATATAGCTAATTTTTTTGTTGCAGCAGCGTTCTTTAATCTATCTGCTGAGACATCGTCTTCAGTGTTTGTTATAATCTTCTCCTCTGCAACCTTTATTAGCTCCTCAACAGCTTTATACCCAGCCTGGATTATACTCTGCTTCTTCTTCTTCGTGTTCATATTTAATTGTAATAGCTTTTGTTTGTACTCTATAAAGGCGCTCTCCGTCTATAATGAACTCAAACTCGCTACGTGGAGCAAAACCAACCCTATCACCAACATTTATTCCCTTACATCTCAACACGTTGTTAGAGTATTTAATTATGCCGACTAACGGTTTCTCTTTTTCTAAAGAAAATATATCGTCGTTAGATATAGGTTTTACAAAACAATAATCATCAAGTGATTTCCACTCATTGTCATGTTTATATATGTATAACTGGTCTTCATTTACAAAGTAAGTTTCTTCATCGAAAAACCCTTTACTGTTCCGCTCTATACCTCTAACATCATGCCATCTTCTAAATACATTGTGATGAATTATTACTTCATCACCAACCTGTATCTCTGTTTCTATATTTTTAGGTAGCCCAATGACTACGGCGTTATTACTTACGTTTTTATGGGTAAATATTTCAGTGTTTAGTATTAACTCAGAATCACCAATTTTTTTAGTGTTTTCATACCTGGTTTTTATCGGTTTTACTACAAAGCTATCCCAACCGTTCATTAGTATTCTAAATTATATTCAACTGCAATAGCCATGTTTTTATTAAAATCCTTCCACGGCAAAACCTCGTTGTTTTTAGAGATATAAATTCTGTATTTATTCTCCTCTTCCACTATAGCTGTTATTACATGTCCTCCGTAGACCTCTTGGCCTACTGAATAATGCATTGCTTCGTTCTTATAATCTTTACCTATACTAATCTTTCTTATTAGCTCCATCTTCAACAGGTGTGATAGTTCCGTCTTGAAGATTAACGTTTACGTTTCCGTACTCTTCTTCAAGTCCTTTTTGAAACTCATCTAAATCTTTCCTTAGCTTAGGCATTATAGCCACTAAGTCGAATTTCCTGTACTCTACTTGGCCAAGTTCTAATTGTGCCTTGTTAATTCGATTAACTAATGCTTGTAGCTTTGTTAATTGTTCGTCTTTAATTTTTAAATCCATAATTATATTAAATTTGTTTTCTTATGTATTATCACTCTGTTTTTATTTTTTTTACAGTAGGTGTTATCTTATATTTTTAGCACAGCAAACGAAACCTTAGAGAAGTTGTCGTTATAGGCTTTTACCCAATGGCAATTAAACAACTTATCCTCAACTCTCCACTTTGTCTCATAATCTCTTAACTCTTTGTTATGCTTTGAGTCATCCCACACTTTGCTAACCTCATTGTGTAACTTCTTTATCAAGTAGTCTTCGTAGTGATTGTTAAGGAAATAGCCATAGTGTACGCCAAAGAAATTATCAAAGGCATCATTGGTGTATTCGATTGTTCCATCATATCTAATAATAAGCAGCCCAAACTCTTTGGCTGCGTAATTTTTCAAGAACAACTCCTTAGTGCTCTGCATATTAACTGCTTTGCAATTCTCTAACTCATTACGTAATTTGTCGATCCGCTTGCTTTGCTCATCTAGTTTTTCGTTAGTATCCACTACCATAGACTTATATGCCTCCTGCATGGCGGACAGCGCATTACCCTCAATAACCTCAGTCTCGGCATTCTGTTTTTTTCTACCAAACAGCCAACCACCAATACCAGCGCTAGCAGCAGATAATATTGATATTATATAATCACTCACATCCATAAACTACTAGCTTTTATCGAAGTAATTATATAACGCCAAAACTATAGCACCCCACGCAACGGAAGCACCTAAACCAATAACTAGTCCTTCAACATCGCCTTCAAACCTATTGTGCAGCAAGTGTGCTACCCACAGAACTATGCTACCAATCCCAAGTCCAGTTACTAATAACCTTGTCCATCCGTACTTTCTAAACATTCTTTGTAAAAATAATTTCATGATATAGTTAACGCTTGTTTTCTACTGCTTTCTCTACGTGGTACTTGTCAATTTTGTTGAGGATCCAAACTAATAGTTTGCCAAGCGGTAGTAATTTGCCTTCTTTCTTTAACACACCAAGCACATAACTTGTTGTCTCATTACTATTGCCAAATTTATGACCATCTTTCGCTCGCATAGTGTTATTAAACAAGTCTTGACAAATCGTGTTGCCAAGTTCATCGATTGCGATTGCGATTTGCCAAAAATAGACTGACGCCGAACGCATCATTCTCCACACAATTGAATAAACAAAACCTATCGTTCCAAATATCAGGAACAACAAGATTGCCAATAAGAGCAAAAGGAAATTAATCATTCTTCGATTACTTCAGCTACTTCAGCCCATTTATCCGTTTCGTAGTTCTTATCCGTTTTTCTGAACCACAAATGCAATTGATTGATGCTCGCAACGACATCGTCGTAAAGTTCTTTTGCTTCTTGCGTTGGAAGTTCATCGCGACTGAAACTTGACGACCATTGCTTATTTGCATCGCCTTCAAATTTACCAATCACAATCACCTTGTCTTTAGCGAATGATACTTCGTAAACTTTTGAAATTGCTTTTCCGATTAATGGTGGTGATACTGACGTGTCAATCGTTACGTCCACCTCTGTTGTTAGTTCTGTGTACATTTTTTTTAGTTTAAAATTTTGAATGATTGACCCACAATTATTTGTGCGTAG